>Ga0214543_1001946_pt1 | contig 40586 bp, 14 predicted proteins | sample CNSS2metaG_FD_160094 | JGI IMG/M metagenome (GOLD analysis project Ga0214543, IMG submission 160094) | Root nodule microbial communities from cowpea collected in UCLA plant growth center, Los Angeles, California, USA - CNSS2 | ecosystem: Host-associated > Plants > Roots > Nodule | place: USA...
CGCAACTTGTGCTTCCAAATTGGCCATACGAATACTCATTGCTTCCTGAAATGCTTTCTGGCTCTCAAGCAGTTGAAGAATGGCATCCATTTTTTCCTCGCTCTTTGATGGTGCCATGAGCTCTCAATGAAAGCACCAATTGCAATGCCTATTTTGCAGGTTAGGCTTCCTCCTGCAGAAAACATAATAAAGAAAAAGCAATGCTGGATAATTCCCCCTTTTATTTATGAAGAACCTATCATACATATAGTGCTCTCCATATTCTTCCATAACATAGAAAGATATCTATGAAAGATTCTAACAACCTGAGAAAATACTAGTTTGCCCTTAGATTCAAAATATTTACTTCCTTCTGCCTTTAACACTGCAGTCATAGTCATTTAGGTGTTTAGGTTTGGTGTTGTTACGTTTGGGCCTGCTCCCTGCTATTGGACTGCTCACTTTGGTTGCTGCACTGTCATAATCTTCTGCTGTCATTTTCTGGGCCATAACACAGTGCTAAAAGATATTTATATTTTCTGTGATTTTTTCCTTATCACCACTACAAATTTAATATACATTCCACTTGATATTTATTTACACACACTTCCAATTTTCTTTGAATGCTTGTATATATAAACCAAGAGTAAATTTTTTTAAGTATATTTCTTTTTCGTCTGTAAGGTGCTGAATAATGTTGGACTATTATTTACTAATAAACAAAAGCAATAGAGTGCTTTATTTTCAAGGTTATATGTTTACTTATAATTTTCTTTTTTTCCAACATCGTATGAATCCTTTAATTAAATCAAGTAAGAAGTTACGATTCTCCTTAAAAAAAAACAAAGACAAAATATGTAGTGGGAGACAAAGCTTTTCCTATAGTGTAACTTTGCACCCATTTCTATATTTGATTCACACTAGTTAAGTCCAATGAAGTTCTATAAAATGCTTATTGACACTTTGAGATTGAATATTCCTATCTTTATGCAGATCTCTTTCACATTGATAATCATATATATATATATATATATATATATATATATATATATATATATATATATATATAATAAATGAACTTTTATAAAATTAATTACAACAAAAATATGTATATATATTATTAAAAATAAAATTTTCATACAATCCATTTATATTAATTTTTGAATAATCGTGTGGACACATAGAATCATCTTCTCTCGTAATAAAATCCAATACCAAAATATAATACATATATCAGTATAAAAACAAGATTAAATGATTTATTATAATAATTATATTCTAGACGTGATAGTGAGTGGAATGGGATAAAGTAAAACTTTATATTTCAGTTTCAAGTGATAAATATGTCGGTTTAAATTTTAATTTTGTTGCTGTTTAAATCATGATCAGATAATAGGAATTATCATTTATATTTTGATCATCAAATTGTATTAAGATTAGACAATCAATGTCGTTCTTTATGGATTCGATCATTAAATCATGATGGGATGATAGACATTACCATTTATATTTTAATCATTAAATTTTATCAAGATTGGATGATTAATGTTGTCGATTATGGATTCGATCATAAAATTAAATCGTGATCGGATAAAAGACATCGCCTTTATGTTTCATATTTTTTGTCATCAAATTGTATCGAGATTGAACAATTAATGTTGTCACTTATAGATTTAATCATCGAATTAAATCGTGATCGGATAATTATGATCACCGATAACTCAATTATCAACTTATAGGGAAGGCATTATACTAAGATTATTTTGGACGTTAGGTTACGATTAACAAATTGTAGTATATAAGGTTGTAGTCTAAAACAAATATTTTAGACTATGGTTGATAACCTTGGATTAAATATTAACTATAGTCTAAAATATTTTAGATTATGGTTGATAACATTAGTTTATAATTTCTAATACGATTTTGAAAAGAATTGTAGTTTATTTATAGCGAAATAGACCACAACGTAGGTCAGTCAAAGATGAAAAACGACTCCTTGTTTCAATGGTTGGTAATTGAAACATTGAGCATATAAAAAAGTCGGTTAGAGGTTAAAAATAAATAGAGAAAAAAGAAAATGAGTGGAAACTAGCATGAACTTTAACATGGTTGTTATTTTCAAATAAAAACAAAGAAAACACAAGGAAGAAAAAGCTTTTTTCTATTACGGCTCATCAATGACAATGTTGAGCACAAAGATGAGTCATTAGAGGTTAAAAATGAACAAAGGAAGAAGAAAACGCGAGGAAACCAACATGAACCTGAACATTGTTACTTCCAAACAAAAACAAACAAAATAAGGGAAGAAAAAGTTCCTCTCTTTTTACGGTTGGTCATTGCAACGTTGAGCACAGAGATGAGTCATTAGAGATTTAAAATGAACCAGGAAGAAGAAAAAAGAGGGGGCCAACATGAACCTCAACGTGGGTGTTTCCAAATCAAAATGAAGAAGAAAAATGTCGGAGGAGGAAAATAATAGGTTATGTAGCAAGAGGCAACAATGACTTTTGTGAACAAATAAAAAATGAAGAAAATAATCATATTTCTAGAAGTATAATCGGAACTAGCTTAAAGTGATGCAATCTCAATATAGGCTATAGTTCTTTCAATGAACAATATATACTTTAACAATAATTTCAAAAATGCTAATGCATCAGAATAGATTAAGATTCCTTTAGTGAAACATAGCCTAAGGCATTAATTTCAAAAATCTCATTGCATCAGCATAGATTACGTTTTTTTCTTATAAACTCGGTCTATATGCATAGTTAATTTGTATATTTGCATTAGTGTATGATCGAACGATTAAGATTGCTCGTAATTTGATCAACGATTTGCATCATGATCATACGATTAAGATGGTCGATAATTCAATAATTAAATTGTGTTGTGATCAAATTATTAAGATTTTCTTGTGTTTGATCTCAAAAGTACATTTGTTCTTGAATCCTCCTTTATGCCTCATAAAAAAACCCTACAGGAAAAACACTGTAAAAAAACAAAGATCGATAATATTTTATGTCAAAGATTTTTGGGATTACTCATCCATTCAGGGACTCTAATTAATAAGCCTCCCTCACTAATATTCACATATTCGATAAAAACTTGTACATCTTAAACAATAATGTCAAAGTTTGCTTATTAAATATACATTAATAACAAATAAATAGAACACTTGATAAAATCCCAACTTAAGTTATAACACTGCACTTTTATAAATATAAAATAACACTCTATTACACAATTATCTACAAATAGGTTTTACTATCATTATTTTAATTTTTTATTACAAATAAAGATGCATTATATAGTAAAACTAAAACTAATATAATTATTATGGGTTTATTTGATAAGATTTTAATGTTATTTTAATTTTTGTAATAATGATGGATAATAACTTAATCATATTTTGCTTAAATATGATAATTTAAAATTTCAACAATTAAAGAGTAATTTAAAAAAAAATACAGCAAAAATTAATTTTCTAAAGAAAATTATTTACTTTTAAATTAAGTGAATCAATCAACGTATTTAACTTACTAAATCAGTCCAAAGTAATATTTTTATGATTAGCAAAGAGTGAATTATTTACCGAGTTATAATAAACTAAGGTAGTAAATTGAGCCATTTTAACAATTATAAAAAAATAATTTAAAATTAAAATTTTTAAAAATAAAATAATAATTATAACTCAATTAATCTAACTCGACCCAATATCAAAGATAATTATGTTGGATTAAGTTTAATAAAAAAAAATAATCCCCTGTCTGTCACCTAATACCAACTTTTCTTATTATTAAATTGAGTAAATAATTTAATCACTCCAATCATGCATACTCATGTGTATGGTACTAGAATTATGGTACAGGATGTAGTTTCTGTATTAATGGATTTATTATCTGTTAACCTAAACTAGTTATTGTATGTTGGTATAACGTATACTAAAGAAGTTACATTAGTAGCAGCCCATTTAAAACATTGGGAGTTACGGAAATTAAAAAATTGGTGAGAAAATGATATAGTCGATAACTTATCAAAAATTGTAACGTCATAGGATAGGAACGATGGGAATCTACGTTGGTGTGAGTCACCAGATCTCTACCACATGCTCTCCCATAACTAATCATTCTTCTACACATTTTCATCACTTATCATCTCCTTCACACCTTTTCAAATCTTTATCCATTTTGTTTGAAAAATAATTTTTTTTATTATTAAATTTTGACAATTTTTTCTTATAATTTTAGGTGTTATCTTTTAAATAATTTTTTATTTTTTTTTCATTCTCAATATTTCAAAACCATTTAGAAGATAACACCTCATGTTATAAGAAAAAGTTATTAAAATTTAATAGTCAAAATATTATTGTCCATTTTTTTTTGTTTCAACACTTTTTTTTATTATCATTTTATATTTCATTTCATTATAATTTTTGTTTTTTTTTTCAACTTAAACTAAAGTTATGGAGTTAAACTTCTCAAATTTTAACTCAAAATACAACTTAAATGTTCAACTCCTAATTAGCTTTCTACTTACAAGATCATATTTATAGAATCACGTTTACATTAATAAGGAAGACACACAAATATTACTTCTTATTACATAATTGAATAGTCACTAGAAGCTTCCACCAAATAATGACTCAATAGACACTAAAAGACTAAACGTTATAGTAAAATTATCTACTTGTATATTAACACTTGACAACGAAATTGAGTAAAAAGGAGGAAGGAGAACAAATGAAAGAGGAAAAGAAGATGAAAAGAAAGAAAAAGAAGAAAAAAGAAAGAAGAGGAAAAATAAGGGAGGAAGAGAAGAGAAAAAGGAAAAAACAAATATTTAACGATAAATAATTACCCACAATTTTTTTACTATCGATAGCTATTGATAATTTTGTTGTACCAATAAATTTTGATAATTATAAAAAAAAAATACCCGTTGATAAATTCATTTATCTTATAGTCACATAACACAACCAATAAATAACAATTTAACAATATTATCACTATAAAATTAACAAAATAACTATATTAATTTATTGTTAAAAGATGTACCAAACCAAAATCATTTAAAATACAGTTACATAATTAAAAAAAAAAACAGAGAAAAAAACTTTAATCTTAAATATTTTTGTTCTTTACACATTGGGAATCTATATTTTTTTTTCTAATTTTGTCATTTTCCTTCCCTAAACATACATGTAAGTGTGAAAAGACTTTCTTCTTTTATTTTTGTGTCCCATGTGGCTGCATCTATAATTTCGCATCTAATTATTTTCTGCACGACACCGTCAGATTACCGTTTGTTCTTTACTTTATTAAACATCATACTCGTGTATAATATAAATACGAGAAATGCTGTTACCGTACGTTCTAAACATTATTTTAAACAAATTCATTACTACTCATTAAAAATTGTCAACTCATTCATGGTTTAATAAACATCCTTAATAATTTCATAAATTCGAACTAAAGATAAAAACATTAAAAAATTATCCCATATTCTTAAGCTGGCGTAATCTCGATTATTATTTTATTCTATCTCGTGGTAACTCTATGTGTGAACCGGAAAACTTGATTATGTATTCATATTATGACTTTATTTAAGTTATGGCATTATAAAATAAGATGAGTAACTTAACTCAGAGTGATAGAGAGTGTATATTATATGAATATGATTGGATAATTTAACGAGACTAAGTAAAATTTTATATTAGTGACATGTGTAGAGGGAACCACATTCTCCATTTATTGTGGGGACACTAATATTTTTGATACCATTCTTTTGATTTTATCATCATTTGATATTATTTTTCATAATTTTTTTTTAAATATAAAAATTAATTTTTATTAAAATTATTTTATCTTTATATAAATTGGCATGATGGTGTCAAACTATTTTATTTTTATACATAGTGTCGCAAAGTTTTTTTCTTATTGTGGAACCCATTTTCTCTTTCATTGTCATCATCCACCTGGATTCTTCATCTTCTTCATCCATGTACAGACTATAAATACCCCAACAAAGTCTTTGATTATTCATCGGAGTTCACACAAATAGTTTCACATAACTAACGTAGTACCCTGTTCAACATGAAAGAAGTCATGGAAGAAGTTAACGGTATGTGCCTTTTCTTGGGGTTCAGAAATTTGCCATTTTCAACTCTTCCCAAGTGGTTTCTGATTTTACTTTTCTCGACCAATTTCTTTTTAAGAATGTTAGCTTTTGTGTATGGCTTTGGCCATGTTTATTGTCTCTCATTTACTCATAATTTTAATCCCAACACATTTTTGGTTCCTTCCGGTTACAATATTTGTCCTCTATTGAATTTTTGACCTCCCAAATCATCGAATCCTTACAAATTAACAGTGAATGTTAAGTTTTTTCCTTTCAGCATTCTCATAACTCTTTTGCTTTGTCGATCATGGCAGTGGTTCAAACCAAGGGTGGAACAGTTTCGGTAGCTTCTGCATTTGCTGGCCATCAGGAAGGTAATTGATACACTGGGTTTCTTAAATCTTCTCTCTGAATTTATGATCTGTGTTGCATCTTAATAATCAGTTTTCGTTGTTGCATTGGTTAAATAGCTATTCAGAGCAGAGATTACAAATTTTTAAGAATTGCTGTTGAAGAAGCATATAAAGGGGTAGAGTGCGAAGATGGTGGTCCCTTTGGTGCAATTATAGTTCGCAACGATGAAGTAGTTGCTAGTTGCCACAACATGGTGCTCAGGAACACAGATCCCACTGCTCATGCAGAAGTCACTGCAATAAGAAAGGTTATATAAAACACTCAAACTTCATTCCTATTAAATGTTTCCAGATTCAACAGTTTTTTACCAAATAATTTTCATGACAATACATCGAATACATGGTGATCAACAACGATTTTATTATGTTTCTTGTTTCATCTTTATGTTTTCCTTTTGCAGGCCTGTGAGAAGCTAAACCAGATAGAACTTTCAGACTGTGAAATATATGCTTCATGTGAGCCTTGCCCAATGTGCTTTGGAGCAATTCACCTTTCACGAGTTAAGGTTAGAAATGCTCTGTTTTTCCTAAGTTTTTCAAATGCTCTGTTTCTTTCGTTAATCTTACAATAATTTAATTAAAGTAGTTTAAGAGTGTAGAAATGAATGGTGAGTTTATGAATGTAGAGATTGGTTTATGGAGCAAAGGCAGAAGCAGCAATTGCGATTGGGTTTGATGACTTCATTTCTGATGCATTGAGAGGAACTGGATTCTATCAGAAAGCACAGCTTGAAATTAAAAGGGCTGATGGCAAAGAGGCTAACATTGCTGAAGAAGTTTTTCAGAAAACAAAGGAAAAATTCAGAATGTATTAGTCTCAAATCCTAATAATATCATCAACCACTAATTCTATCATATGCCAATCAAAATAAACTTCTCACTTTCTCCTATATCATGTCATTCTCATGTTAAATCCTTCCGATCATTGTAAATAAAATAATTATGAGATGTTAAAGAAAATTTGCAGCAGAATATACCTTGTTTGTTATTGGGGGCTAAATAAATAATTCGATCCCAATCAAACTTTAACTTTAACATTCAAGTTATAATTTGCTAATGCGAATATATAATATTTGTGTCACACATGTTCAAGTTATATTAATTGATTCACCCATTGTCAATAACTGTTTACAGAATCTAATTTATAATTTGTGTCCATGAACTATTTTTAGAATAGGCCTTTCATCCTTCAAGATCCGGGGCTTTTCTTCCTGCACCCCTTTCTTCCCCTTGCACCGTTAAAAAATCTATAATTCCCAAATTACCTCTCATTAAAAAGATGATAAAAACCCTGCACCTCTTTTTTTTTTTTTTTTCTTTTTAATTTATCCAGATTGGATATTCTAGAATTATTTTCAGATCTAAAATATACCTTTCAAAACACCAAATCCATAATGCATAAAAAATATACCCCGAATAGGTATTTCAAATTGTATAATGTATTTTTTATACTTTTTGGATTAGGTGTTCCAAAAGTTACCTTAAAGTCTATCGGATGGGGGTTTCTTGCTGCACCCCAATATTTTTTCTGCACTTCCAAAGATTCATAGATTCATGCTCTTTCATTTATGTCTTTGAAAAATTAAATAAATAAATAAATAATTAATTAGGTAGACATAATAATTAAACAATTATGAAGTGGCAGAAGTAGTTGGTTTCCTGAATTAATTGACAATAGTGTTTGTATATGTACCCTTGCACCCCCTCTTCTTTCACTTTCACTTTCACTTCCACTTCCACTTCCATTGCAAAAGAAGAAGAACTTCCGTTGTTGGCTGAAGTGTGAATTTTGCAGTTCAGGATTCACTGGTATTTCACCACTTTGCTTCATTTCTTCTCAGAAAAAAAGCTATGCATTACAAGATAAATTTATATTTGATAAGTTTATATTTTAATGTTTTACCCATGTTACGGAAGTCATTTTTCATCCAACCATTTACGAAAGTTGACATCCGGAAGACAAGTGGACTTATGCGGAAGTGAAGTTTTTTTTTTCCATATACAGAAGTTGATTTCCGGAACACAAATGAAAAAATTCCAACTTTTGGAAGTGAACATCTGGAAGTGTATGTGTAAAACGAAAGTGAAGTTTTTTTTCGAGTGTTACGGAAGTGGACTTCCGGTCTTTAAAAAAGTTAATTTTTTGCAATTACGGAAGTCGACATCCAGAAATAAAATTTAACGGATGTCGACTTCCAGTGAGTAATTTTTTTTTCTTGTGGTAAGTTGCTTTTGTTTCTTCGGATGTGCTAGCATGTGTTTTTTTTTTCTTTCTTTTCCTTTCTGATGCGTGAAGCTAAGATAACATGTTTCTCTTTTCTTTTTCCACTTCCGTAGATGCTTCCCTGGTAGATAGATTAAGTGATTTTTTTATTTAGTTTTATTTTGTAATTTTGTTGGGGTTTAAGTAAAAACTTATGTTTTATTTATTATTTATTTATATTTATATTTAATTTTTATTTACATGAATATTTGTTTTTTGTTTATATATTTTTTATTTATATATTTTTGTGTGTTTTAATTATTATTTGTCTAAGTTTACTATTTTTTTGTTGTTGTTTGTTTGTTTTATATTTTTTAATGAATATTTTTATTTTTTATTGATTTAATTTTATTTATTTTGGATTTAATTTTTCAAATAATAATTAATTATAATTATTTTTATTCAAAATTATAATTTATTATTATTATTATTCAAAATTATAATTAATTACAAATAAAATTAATCAATATTTTAAATAATTAAATTAAATTTCATTAATATTAAAATTAATTTAAAATAAATTTGTTCAAAATTATAGTTATTTAAAATTATAATTATTTAAAAATTATATTTACTCAACAATAGAATTAATTAAAATTTAAATTATTCAAAATCGTAAATAATTAAATTTTTAATTATTCTAAATTATAATTAATTAAAACTAAAATTAATTTAAATTATAATTAATTAATATCAAAACTTGTTTACATTAAAATTAAGTACAAAAAAAATTATGTGTTCATCAAATGCTTACGAAAGTCAACATCCGGTGATAATTTTTGTACACCTACGGAAGTCCACTTCTGGGCACAACATGGAAGTCACGTCTCCTCCGGAATTCATGCCTCCTACGAAAGTTACTAAATCACTGATCTATTCTTACGGAAGTCACTTCCAGTTACATAAGTCATTTTCAACTACGGAAGTCAACAACTACAATCACGGAAGTCACCACAACTACGAAAGTCAGTTTTAATTACGGAAGTCGACTTCCGTAAGTGTCATTTTCATGCTATTCATAGTCATCTACAGAAGTCCACTTCCGTTATTTTATGGTTTACGAAAGTTGACTTCCGAAATTAAATCTGTGACGATAATAAAAATTCTATTTATTTAATTATTATTATTATTTCCTACAATATACTTATAAATTTAAAGACAAAATTATACAATCATATCTAGTTTTACATAAAATATACACACACACACACACACACACATATATATATATATATATATATATATATATATATATATATTTACAATACTGTATGCATCTTATATCTACACCATGTAGTACATCTTATATTTTCTACACTAGAAGAGGAATGAGTGTTATTTATTTATAGTTTTCCCCTCATATACTGGTTTCAAATAGGTGGAGGGAAATGTTATGGATAGGGTTCACTTGGACTGTTGGGGGTAAAAAAGGTAACTTTGATTTGTCCTTAGATGACAATCGACGCATTTGGAGCAGAGAGAAAAGTGATGGTAGAGTTTCTCGTTCCCTGAAATATTACAGCCACAATGTTGGCGAATAAGGGATCATGCATGTTGGGGGTAGCCATCTATGATGAGGTTATAAAATTTTTGTGTTTCACACAATCATAAAATAGGGAAGTGAGGCAAATATCACAAAAAAAATACAGCATATCATAATAATATAAAATGAAATGAAATTCTCTCAAATTCATAAAACTGGATTTTATTCTACTTTATAAAGATATTGATTAATTTTGTAGAGACTAGTCAGGATAAATGAGCTCATGACCAACAAAGTAATTCAAGAATATCTCATCTTGAGTAATACTAACTCGTTTAAATTCCCAAGGTCATACATCCAACTACAATAATCAAATCTTTATTTATCATAAATTTTATTTCAATATTAAACCATATAATTATATAAATAAATAGATAGATCAATGAATAATTAAAATAAATAAAAAGGACCAGTACGTAACTGGAGATAAATATAAATAAATAAATGAGAGTAAAGATAAATTGAAAAAATAGTACCAGTGCAGAACTAAAGATGAATATAAATAAATAAATGAGAACGAGAACTAAATATAAATTAGAATGAGGTTAGAGACATTTCACTTAAATGTAAATATAAATATAATTATGAGGAGATAAGAAAAATAAATAAAAGTCAAAAGATAAAATGATAAATGTTTCCTCCCCTTACCTCAAAGATTGAAAAAGATAAATGTACGTTTCTCTTTTTATACACTCACACGGTTAACACTCTTTTTTTTTTAACACCTTCGTTGTTTTTATCATTAACTTCTCTGTATTGCTTCCTTTCCCTCTCACTGTCTTTTTTTTTTTTTTTAGCTTTGAATCTTTGCTATTTATAGACATCTAAATCTATACATACATATATAGATATACTTTTGCATTCAATTTCTTTTAGATTTTATTCAGATTTGGTTTATCTCCATTTATCCAAAGCTCTAAGCATTTAAGGTTCTGACGTTATGTACTTAAATTTTATCCAACGAAGTTCAATGTGATTAGCCAAACAAGAATGCTATCATTATATTTCCTGCATCTGTATCAAAAGGAATAAAACTCATATATATATATATATATATATATATATATATATATATAATTTTTTATTTTTTTTGTTTTTTATAAAAATTATCTTAATTTTTTTATCCTTTATATTTTTATCATTTTATTTAAATATTTATTATCATCATTATAGTAGTACTTATTAATTATTATTATTATTCTATATATATATATATATATATATATTTTTTATGAGTGTCATTATTTCTAATAAAATAAAATATTTATAAATAATGTGATATTAATAAATTGTATATTATTGCATTATAAAATTTATGCATGTCACAAAATCACTTGCGGAAGTCGACTTCCAGTTTGTGGTTTGCATTTCACTCACATATCTATGTTTCAATCAACACAAAAAATGTTTATACTTATAGATGCATGGCAAACATGGCATCAACAATACAAAAAATGAAAAACTATAGAGGGATATGATTACCTGTTAATGTAAAAGAATAACGAAGGGAAGAGGGAGACCAGAGGAAAAAACAAAGAGGATGAATGTGACTTGAGGGGCGACCTTATAGAGTGAGACAGAGGATTAGGGAGATGAGGTGAGGAGGCGGCTAGGTTTAGGTTAAAAGAGAATGAAGAGTAATTTTCATTAAATGAGATAGTGAAAAGAGAGAAGTGATTGATTTAAAATTTTAAAATGATGAAAGGGTAATTTTAGATTTAAAAAAAAAAATTGGAGGTCCAGGAAGAAAAACCCCTATGACATCGCAGGAGAAGCTTCCCAAGATCCAATCTTTTAGCCCCGTCTTCATGTTTCCCAAGCCCATAATATTTTAGCCCGTTGAATTAACATTTGAAGAGAAATGACCTTAATGAACATAATAGTATGATATAAAATGTGGTGAATAGGATGTAGAAGTTTGGAGTGATGTAGCATGTGAGTGTGGAAAAGTAACGAATTTGACGAAATCATATGTGGGCGTAGAGTGATTGGGGGGTCTCAACTCATTATTAGTAAGGGAGAATGAGTCAATCGTAGTTTCTATTCGCACAAATTAAGGATGTTTGACACATCATTTGTTGTCGTGGTGAACCAAAAATTGGTATGAAAGGTATATAGGGCGCAGCTTTTCTTTACCACCTCATTCTTCTTCCTTCTACTTGTTGATTTCGATCCATGACTTTGCTGCAACTCATTGATTTCTTCTATGTCTTTTTCTCAAGTAAACTCACTCTTTTCAAACCCAATTATTTATTCCTTCTTACATCCAAACACGGCACAGTCAACCCTACTCTCTTCTTCTTTCCAACTTAATTAACTTCACAAATCCAGATTAATTTACTGCTTCACGTCCATTATCCTGCTTTTTTTTTATTTATTTAAATAAGTTAGTTTAGTTCCAATATATATATTTTTTTAACTATAATTTACTAAAAGTTTCGTGCTACTTCATCCATATGGAGCTGCTTTATTTTAGGAGTGGAAGTTAATCTCTGCCAGAAAAAGTTGTATTTTCATAATAAGCAGATTTGATTAAACGAGTTCTGCACAAAGTTTGTTTACAAAAGAGATATATTATTATTATTAGATAAAAAGAATATAAAGTAGAATCAAAACTACAAATTTGACTTGACCACTCTTGATTGGTAAGAGTATAACGAGTGTCACTTAATCAATGATCGAAGTTCAAATTATCATTATCTTTTTTATGTCAAATATATATATATTATACTGTCAAATCAATACTATATTTGTTGTCATATCTATTATGTTTTTCTTTAAGAAGGTAGGTGAAGATTAGAAATGGTAAGGGAATGATTTGGTACAAATAATGATTATCGATTATTTCTTCTTTAAAAATCTCAATCGAAAGTTGATTGGTTATAATTGAGACGTCTAAAAGATGGAGATTAACTGCTAATTAAGTTAAAAAAATGAAATGAATGATGATAATTAGTTTTCCATAATTCATCGATCATGATACATGAAAAGTATTTACCCATTTACTAAATATAAAAGTTTAAATTTAGAAGATAGCCTAATAAATCAGATCCAAGTAAACTAAATTGTTGCGCCAATTATCCATGAAACACTAGAAAATTGTAATTAAAAAGCTAAAATCTAAAAATGGTCAAAAGTTCAATACATAGGAATATGGTTGCAATTGTACGAGAGATTAAGATATTATTTTTAATAAAGAAAATTTAAGGTAACAAATTTGTGGTTTTATTTGTATATTAGTAATTTTATTTATTTTACATAACTCATCTTGAATTTTTACCGTCTTCTTATTTAAGTGAGTCTCTTTGAATATCTATCTTAATAGTGGCTGTTATGACATATGGTTTTAAAGAGTAAATTGCGATAAAGGTCTTGGCTGTTTCCCCATTTAAACTTATTATGACAATTGTTTCACTTCCTTTTAGAACAATTTAGTGCAGTCTTATGTTTTTAGGAATACTTTATGTCTTTAATTTATGTTTTATGTTTCTTACTTCAGTTTATATTTTTTTGCCATGGAAATGTGAGAGGCCTTATTTAGCTTTTTTAAGAGTAGATTCTTTTTATCGCATACCACCGGCATTACTACCATTGTCAACAACACCACCAAGGACACTTGGATAGTTATGTTGCATGAGAGGATATGTAATTTTACTCTTGTAAAAGTTGTATTTTGAACACTACAAGAAAATACCATAATGGTAGTGAAATTTCATCATCGAAAATAGACAAATTATACCAATAAATTTTAGGATTTTGATTACCAGAAAAAATATCCATTGCAATGGATTTGTTGATATAATACGTCGGTAATCGATCTGTTTATAAAATTCGTTGGTAATTCAAAGTTTTTATTATCGATAAAAATTTCTGTCAATAAAATGAATGTCAAAGTTTCTGCTTTACCTTTGACCATGTCGCAATAAAATATGTTGGTAATTTGTGGATAATGATTTTTTTAAATCTACTAGTAATTTTACTTTTGAAAGTTTGTCAATAAGTTCAATAGTAATTGAGTTTTTTAAAATCTATTGGTAAATGCATCAACAATTATATATTTTTTAAAATCGTTAGTAATTCTATTAGTAAATCTCCGTCAATAAAATGAATACCAATTTTTCTGTCAAATCTGATGAAATATTTGTTTTAAATTAAATAGAGTTGGGTGAGAAAATTAACAAGAAGAGAAGAAAAAGAAAAGGAGAAGTGAGTGGAGGAGGAGGAGGAGGAAGAAGAAGAAGAAGAGATGATGATGACATGGCAGCAACACCAATATGTAAGACTCAATTCATTAGGGATGTTACACAATAGCAATAACAACTAAGGTGGCGACAATAACGACAATGGAAGCAATAGAGAAGGAGGAAGAAGAAGAAGGGAGAAGAAAGAGGATGAAGATGAAGAAGAAGAAGAGGAAGAAGAAAAAAAAAGTAAGACCAAATCATGATATTTATTAACATATTTTACCAAAAGAAGAAAAATTGTTGATAGTTAACAACGGATAATTTCTGACGAATTTATATTCATTGGTAATTATTAACAAATAATTACGAGTAAATTTATTGTCGACAATAATTACTGATAGATTTTTCTATATGACAGTAACATTTATCAACGATCATTTTACTCACTGACTTTTGGATGTCAGTAAGTCATTGATAATTTCATTTTATTGGGATATTTATACAATTATCGATAAATTGTCTATCAATAAATTTGATTTTTTTTTCTATAGTGAAAGGTTTCAAATTTTGTCTTGCAAAACTTGCTTAAGAGAGTTTGTAACTTTTGTTGGAAAAATTACATATTGAATATTAATATTTTTGTTAAATATTAGTGAAAATAGCACTTAAATGTTGCACAAAGTGGATTTTATTGTACATTTTATGTATGATTTTATTTATTTATAAACGTGTTTATACGAAAAGAAGATTATTTTCTATTACATGTTTTTCAATACACGTGCTCCATTCTCAAATATGCTAAGTCATGTGGTCCAATAACATCTATTCAAATTTGCTGACCTAAAGTTGTTGGAAGATATATTTGTTGGATCAAACATCCATATATTAACCGTATATGTGATCAAATATTGATAGTTTGATTATGTTATGATATTCCTTACTACCACAAATTTACATATTATTAGGTATATATGATAAGGTATCATATTATTATTATTATAATTCTGCTAATTATCAAATATACGATAAATTACTACTTTATTAATATTATTTGATATGACATTGACATTACTCGTTTTATCATGAGTCATAGAGTCCAAAAATCGTATAAATACACATAGTATTTCACATAAAATACATATTCTCACACCCACTCTCTTTTATTCAAAAGATCCAAACTCTTTTATTGACTTGAATGTTAGAAAGTATCTTGCAAGTGAATCTTTCCCTCTGTTCCAATCCTCAAAAACATACACTAAGATCCCTCAACCTACTTAGAGCTTGCTACTTGTTCAAAGGTCTACATTTTGAATCCCGATAAAAACACTTTTTTTTTTTTTAACAAAGAGATATTAACTTAAAAAAATAAGACATTAAAATGAAAAAAAAATCATATTCAATAATTTCGACACAAAATTTGTATAAAAAAACCAGAAAAAACAAGAACTTGGAGAGTAGTATGATAATTGTTGTCATTATAAAATTAAGTTATCAAAAGAGGACAAAAATATCATAACTGAATAAGAAATATGGAGTAAATATGAAAAGAGAACGTTGCTATCAGAAAAGAAAAATGTGCAAAATAAATGTGACTTGTTCAAAGTGTATTTAGAAATATTTTTAAAATGAAAACAAAACCACTTTCTAGATTTATTATAACTAAAACTAATTCAGAAGTCTTAGTTTAATTATATTTTTGTGAGCATTAGTTTTTAAATCACTTTCTTTCTAATTAATTTTAAAAGTTGTAGTTAGATCTAATTGTTTTACTAATAAAACTATGGGTTAAATATGTTTTTGTCCCTCAAGTTTCAGCGAAATTTGAAATTAGTCCCTCATCAAAATTTTTAATCAATTTAGTTCTTTTAACCATATTTTGTTAAGTTTATCTGACGTTTCAAGCGCATTTCATGATAGTATTTAAATTATTTAAACTGTTTGACACATTTTTGCTTCAATGTTAACTTAAATACTATCATAAAATGTGCTTGAAACGTCATATAAACTTAACAAAATTTGGTTAAAATGACTAAATTCACGTATTTTGAAAGATGAAGGACTAAATTAATATAAAGTTTTGATGATAGACTAATTCCAAAATTCACTTAAACTTGAGGGACCAAAAATATATTTAACCCTAAAACTATTAACAATTAAATTAATTACATTGAAAATTCCTTGAATATAAATTTAGAAATTTCATGTAAAAGTTATTAAAAAAATTAAAAAGAAAAGTCGATATACTCTAGATCATACTTTCTACATCTATTTATGCTACCGACTTTAAAAAATATTTTCTTGATCCATCCTATGAAAGTCAATATAGAACATTCATGGTAATAGTACAAAGATAGAAGACTCTTATGTCCTCTATCGTATTTCCGATAACCAATCCTAGAAAAGAGTTTTTATGCTAACGTTTTTGTCATTACCTTAATATTTAAATGAATTAAAATTTTGAAAGATTTCAACATTCACATACTACCCCGAAGCCAAGGCATGGTTCATAACTTAGTGTGACGTTTTTGAATTAACGTGAGCATACAAGGTTTTTCATTACTCATTACTCAACAAAACTTATTTTCTTAACTAAGTCTAAAATTAAGTCAAAATTCACGTACGCGGGTTAGACGCGTAAACAATCTTCTTCCAAAAGTCTCCTTCCAGAAGAGCTCACAAAAATAATACTTTTAATTTCTTTCAATCCTTTAAAAAATATCTTAAAAAATGACATTGGTTTATTTCGTCAATGCATTTTATTAATTAATTCAATATAAAAAATAACAGATTTATAATCAAACATGTTGTCAGTTTAATATTTAATTTATTTTTATACACTTTTATTAAATCTAAGAAAATGAGTCACAAATTTGTTTCCTTTAAACATTGAATTTGGTTGGATAATACTTGAATATTTTTTAGTTTTGAACAGTATTTGAAGGAAGGTTCAAGGTTCCTTCGTGGTGAATAATCTATACGACAAAAATATAATGCTTACATATTTATCATGACTTGGTAGGGTTGGTAATACTTGGTCTATATTTGACTCTCTGTCAAAACCTTGGGGGAGAAAAATAATATTAAAACAAACCACACTTTTCTATGTAGCAAACCATATATTATATATTAATTTTATATGCTAAGGTTGAGACAGCAAAATCAACCTTATTCTGAGGACATTATTTCCCTGAAATTATGTTCATCAACATTTATCCATCTAGCTTGGATTTATCCTCATGCATGCCATTATTCAACCCTATAAATATAAACAGTTGCGGGTCACTCTTGTTAGGAAGAATATATAATAAGATAACCAAAGTTATATAACTTCTTGACATATATGAAAATGACCATAACTTCGGGTCTCAAAAAATAATTACCATAATTGTCACTATATTGCAATTTTGGTCAAATTCCTTTGATGCAAGTATTGTAATGTCATTTAGTTCAAGTACAAAGAAGTTTTTTTTTTTTTCTTTTTCTTCGAGACAAAGTTTTTGTGTTTACTTTTCCTTTTACAAAGACAAGTTGAGCCAGATATAGTTGGAGTAAAGTTTTAAAATAATCAAGAAAAGATGGAAAAAGTAGTTTCTTTTCCTTTTTTTCGTCGAATACTAACGGAAGTATCTCTAAAGGTATTTTTTTAACACGTCAAAAAAATATTATAAAAATAATAGAAAAAGTATAATAATCATGGGGAAACTAGACTAGTACTCATCAAACCAAATCATAAAAGAAAAAAGGAAAAAGGTTGCTTCAATTATCAAAATTTATAACTAATTAATAAAACTAGATAAGTTATTCCATAAAATACAAGTTTATCTATGAGCAAAGAATAAACTCTAAATACTTGAACTATCTAGAAAGTAAATTCTAAAAAAGAACCTAAAAATCACTAAAATGTTTTAGGAACCAAATGAAAATCACGCTTCAAAAGGATGAGTTTGTTCAAAGACTGGCATAATTACTAAGAGTTCTCAAAAGTAAGAATATTCTCATTGAGTTTGTAAGATTAAACACCACAAAGAAAATTCTATTACTTTCATAGAAAAAATCATCAATAAAATCCATTTCTTGAATTTTCATGTGGAGCCTTATTTGTGTTGCATTTTACCCAATTAGTCAAGGGAACATATCAAAACATCTTCATCAAACTTGGGAGAAGAAGGAGGGTGGGTAAGCATAAAAAAAAAAAAAATCATGATGCAAAATTTCGAGATAGAGAAGATTGTGAAACCTTATGAAAGGAAAGATTAGCTCTTGAAAGGAGGGTTGAATTTTGAAATCATTGACATAAAGATTATTTGTGTTATTATCATTTTCTTCTTAAATCGGCAAAAGACACATAAATTAATGAGAATAACAAATTACAATGACTATTTTGAAAATAAGTATGTACTTGTAATGAGAAAGAGAGAAGAGAGGCTATTTTGTTTCAAACATTTCATACAAGACAAACTTATTATCTAATAAGAAGTCTTTCAATACACTTAGCTCTATGTAAATATCTTTTCACTACTAAAAATTCTTATATTACATGAAAATTTTCTTGTAAATATGTTAAAAAATTTTGCAAGAAAGAATTTTTTCCTGCTATTTTTTCTAAAAATTTTATTTAGCAAGTAATTCCTTCATGGATAATTATTTTCTACAAAATTATAAAATTCACAAATATTTTTTGCAAAATTTGTTATGAAAAGTGTTTTATACAAAATATTTTACAAAAATATTGGTAGTAATCTCTTGCAATTTTTTTTTCATAACAAAATTTACAAGCATTTCCTAAAAAAAAAAATTCAAAACAAAATTTGCAGAAAATATGAGTTTTTTTAGTAATATTTTTGTGTATATATTCATATTTCCAAGAGTTATCCTTTATTAGGATGTTAAACTTAAACCTAGAATGATATCATATACCTTGTATTCTTATTTGAGACGTTTAAATTTCTAGTTTATATTTTAACCTTTGTTAAAAATTCATTCTAATAAAACTCTTTTAATGTGTAAGCTAGAATTACTTGTTTATCACAAAGAATACACTAATGATTTTAAGAATTTGGAAAATTTGTACAAGAATACTAATATAGGAAATCATAAATAGTTATTGAAAAAATACCATTTTGCACTTTGTTAGTATAATTAACTTGAGAAATCATTAAGAAGTGAGCATAAATGGAGAAGAAATGTAAAAAATGTGTTTGTATTTATTTTCTCTTCATGTGTGTTTGATTTAGTATCTTTAACTTACATCATTGAAATTTTATTTTTAACATTTTCAAATAACTTTTTAAATAAATCATCTTGTAAATCTTCCATTCTTTTAAAACTACAAACGATAAAACATCTTTTTCAAAGGCTTCTTAAAAAGTTCAATATTATTCTATATAAAAAAAAATAACTTGAATGATTTTTAAGTTAAAAAAATATTAATCTAAATATTATAAAATTTAGGGTACTTTAAACTTGTCCTCTTGCATACAATTAGTTGATCCCAATTATTTTAAAGTGTCTCCCAAACATTGAAAATGTTGGTCGATGTGTCCCTTGATGCAACAACAGCTGGATTTGTCTTTCAATCTTTTTGTTTATTCTTTTAGACGTGTGAAATTGAAGTGCATAAACATAATAGTTAAAAAATTGTGAAGATTTGATTTTGAATATATGGAAAATGCAAAGTGTTTTTAAAATATGTGTTGGGGAAATTTCCCTTGAATTTCTTGAATAAGCGTGTGGTGTACTTTGTTGGTTTGTTTAATAGTAAAGGGTTAATGTTGCAGCCTGAGTCACGGTGGATATTCAATAATTCTCGTCCTTTTCCTTCATTTTCCTTTCCATAAATGAAGGGAAAACAAAGTAATCTAGAATCCAAATTTGTCCCTTTCTTTGTTGGTGGTGAGAACCAAGGTATTTCTACATTGACTTACAACAACATTACAATAACATCATATAACTTTTCCATAATACTCTAATACAACCTCAACCTGTTCCAGAAAAAAAGAGTCTTCATCAATAAATGCAAATGGAACATATTATCAAACAGACACTCATCAAATCGTGTCACACGCCCCCTTCTTTTTATTTTCCTTTTACTAATAAAAAAAAGTTAACTTTTAAATTGTCAGAAATTTAATGTAAATCAGATATAAGATGTAAATATTATTTTATAAGTTGATTTAGGTTTAGATAAATTTAAAATTTATTTTTTTAATAATATAGTTTATCTTAACAAAATTTATTATTTATTGAATCTATTGTTTCATATGTTATCGGATCACCTTTAATATTTAGTCTCATACAAATATAAAAAGTGTCATTATATATAAATAAGTACAAATCTCTTATCTTATTAGTTAATTTTGTAAGATTAACGTAAATAATGAAAAATAAAAAATATTTTTTTAATTTATTTTGAAAACATATATTTTCTTCGACCAAAGAAAATATTAATTGGAATAAGAGCATCTAGATCTAGAGTTAATCATAAGATAAAAATATGTGTTTCATATTCCATTTGAATATCTTGATATGACATAACATAAATCACAAGAATAAATCTTCTTTTTCTTATTTTGAAAATATATATTTTCTTTAACAAAGAAAATATTAATTGGAATAAGAGCGTCTAGAATGAATCATAAGATTAAGATAAGAGTTCCATAATATATTCCCATTTGAATATCTTGATATGACAAGTTTTGTCTTAAGAATAAAAAGTCATTCTTCTATCACAAAATTATATGTTTTTGCAAACAACTAAATAAAATGTTCATAAGCTTATGAGTTTTATAAGACTCTTGCATAATAATAAAAATTGCAAATAAATTTTAAAAGTGATATAATACAGCAAAATTAACAAAAGTAAATTAAGATACTTTTTACTAAAAATAAATTGTCTTAAAAAATTTCGTACCACAATGGAATCTACACAAACTAAATTAAAACCTTGTAAAATTAAACTTAGAGATAATCTTACATCAAAGACTAATCACATTAATCACATTGTATTGATTTGAAAAGTGTTCACACTGAGTGAAATATAGTGTTTCTTTTTATATATATTTAAAGTAATCTTTCTAAACTTTTAAAACAGAAAAATAAAAAAAGTAACCTTTTGAATATATATATATATATATATATATATATATATATATATAATTTCCTAATTTGTATATAACTTAATTATTAAAAATTATTTTATATATTTTTTAGAAATGTTTATGAAAAAAAAAGTGTAAATAAATACTAAAATACTAAATACAGCTCATGATACCCACTTTTTAAATTAGATAGGACCCATATACGCTCTCATTGGACATTTGTTCACAAATGTTGAAATCTTTATCAAAATTAATGAACAAAACAATTAAAAAGCAATAGATGAGAAGAAAAGACAAACTTACAACTTGTAACTGCAAAAGTGATAATAAATGAATAACAATTGACGGAAAGAAAATAAAAAACTAAAAAAAGAGTTACAAAAATCTCACAACGCTATTTAATGGTTTTATTGTTAAGAATGTGATTGATTAGAGTGATCATTTAAGAAAAAAGTAACCGTCTCTATAATTAACTAGGGTAAACACAGGCGTGATAACAGACGCTATGGCGTTTGTGTGAACGCATTTTTTTTTAAATTATATTTATAATTGATGATATTGTAATGTTATAATGAACATAATAAAAGTATATTTATAAAAATTAAAGTAAAATGTATGGAGAAAATATGAGAAAAATAACTGTTGATGAATAGTAGGAGAAAAAAGAAGGAAATAAGTAAATAGTTTTATAAAAACTTGTAAAATTAACGTTAATTTTTAAAAATTTAATAAATAATTAAATTGTAAAGGGTAAAGTTGGAATTATGAAATGTGGACACAAAAGAAGGAATCATTTTTATATATAGTTATAGATAACAAAAAATCAATCATTAATATTTCAAAATATATATATATATATATATATATATATATATATTGATTATGATTGAATTTTTTTTTACAACAACTAATAGAAGTATCGATCTTTATTACTAAAATTTTTTATATTAGATGAGAATTTTTTTTATAAACTTTTTAAAAAAACTTGCAAGAAAAGACTTTTTTCTGCTATTTTTTCTAAGAATCTTGATTGGCAGGTAACTTTTTTGTGGGTAATTATTTTTTACAAAATTATAAAATTCACAGATATTTCCTAAAAAATTTGTTGTGAAAAGTGTTTTAAACAAAATATTTTGCAAAAAAATTGGTAACAATTTCCTACAATTTTTTTTATAACAAAATTTATAAGTATTTCCTAAAAAAATATTTAAAACAAAAATAGTATGAAATATGATTTTTTTTAGTAGATTGTCTTGTTAATTTTGTATGTCCACATTCTTTGGTAATAAAAAATAGATAACACAATTACAAAAATAATTATCATATTAAGAATATTATTATAGAAAAAAGTTGTGCAAAAATGTATCTATTAAAAAATGACAAGAATGTATCGTTTTTATTAATTGCTATCAATATTAATATATACAAAATACTTATTAATCTTATGTAAAGAAAAACTTATTTGGTCGACTTTAATAAGAAGTTTCTCTTAAATTATATCTTTTTATTTACAATTTTAATATCTTATTTTAGAAAATTGGTTTGTATATCACTCAATCAACCATTTAATCATTAGGTTGTATGATAATTAAAACTACTTTACTTTTAAGTCTTTGGAAATGAGTGTTCATCACTTTAGGATAATTGATATACCTTAATTTAGTCCAATAAAGGACTCCTTAATTAGTTAGCAAGTCCCTTATCATAATTGTCTTAACCCTAGGGTTTAGTCTTCCATATCCAATTCAACCATGTCTTGGAGCCTCTATTATGGATAAAATAATAAAAAAAATCTTTTTTTTCATATTTTTTTCTTCTCTCAAATAAGATTATTAATGGAAAGTTTCACATAAAGATAATTATTACATAAAATAAAATACTCACAAATTTATTTATTATCTTGAAATTTTAAATTAAAGAAATATTAGTCTTTTTTATATAGATTTCTTCATACATATACCTTAATATATCTTATTGAAAAGAAAGCAACAAGAAGTCTATCTCTTTTCTCCACCCTTAATGAGGTCATTTTCATATTTTGTGTAGAAAAGTATATTTCCTTTCTCGATCCTTTACTTGATGTCATTTTTATATTTTATAATTTAACAAAGGGAATTAATTAAATATTTTAGATGGAAAAAAAAAAACAAGGTATTAGAAAAATAGACTTAGCAAGGACAGTGCAGAAATTTCGTCCATAAACGCTGCAGACTACACCCACTATATAGTTAAGCCTCAAAAGTTTGGTGAAGAGATTAAAGTCTCTGGAAAAACCACTTATATATATATATATATGGAAGAAAAATCTGTTATCACCATCTCTCAGTAGTAGTAACCAACCATCATAAAAGGGTTAGAAAAATGGAAGAAAAATCTTCGTTAAAAAATTTGCTGAAAGAAGAAGAAAGACCAGGGAACGGAACCGATCACAACACTGTAAGTTTTCTTACTCTTTAATTTCTATCAGTTTAGTAAACTCATCTGGTTCTGATCAGATTCTTTCAAAACCTTAAAATATTGCAGAAAAATATGATCCATGAGACCATTCTTGAGGTTGACCTTGGTCTCTCGAGATCTCCTTGTTGCTTAATTCCATTTTTTACATCATACAATTTTTAGCAGAGTTTTTCACACGATAACATGATTTTGAGCTATTAACTGATTTTGGATCACTGCTTATGAAAAAATAAATAAAAAATTATGCAGATGGGATCCAGTGTTCTCTCCTTGAGCCTGAATAACTCTGGACAGCCCTTGAACCAAGTGAGTGATATTAATTTCTGGGGTACCCTATAAATTTTGATAGTCCCTTAGTGAACATGCATGATTAATTAACATGTATTTTAATTTTGTGGTGTTTGTGGTTTAGATGGGCATGCTGAGAATCAAACTTGAAGAAGCTAAGAAAGAGAATGAAATCTTGAAGGCGATGCTAACTCAGGTTAATGAACACTGCACTGTTCTTCAGAATCGAATACTTTTTGAGATGCAGCAACATCAACTCTCTTCATCAAATAAAAACAATAATCATCAGTCGCAGGTAATAATAATAATAATAATAAGTTTGACCTTCGTTTTGTAATTACTTTTGATTCAAAATTTTAGAATAATTTCCTGAAAATTAAGCAATTAATGTAGCTAGTTTTACTTGGTCAACAACTCAGCATGTATATTCAGTGCCAGCAATAATATCAGGCCCAGAAGGTCTCTATCTTCTAGCTATATACCGGGAATTGAAGACAAACAGATAAACAACAACTATATATGACCAAAACAAAAGAAAAAAACATTATTTTTTGTTGTTCTTGTAACTTTCGTGACGTATATACATTTGACAGAAAAATATATATAAGTAGAAAGAGTAAGATGATTGAGGGAAAAACTGTAATAAATTAGGAATTTTCACAGGAAATATTAAATAATTTTAAGATTTTGAATTGGAGACTCGGAGATATGCTATTTCGTTGAGATCATTAAATGTTGTCAAAATTATGACATATATGCAATTGCAATGTAATTAATTAGAAATAAAATTTATAAATCTTGACATTGTAATTGAGTTGTAGTTTCTGACTTTTATTTTATCAATAATAAATGTTGATGAGTGCTAATGATTTTTGTATTATAATTATGTTTTATGATTATGATAAGAAGATAACTAAAGAAGTTATATGAATTTTGAAGGGAAAAATACAAGGTTTGGAGAAACCAGTGCTACACACTCGGCAGTTTTTGAATATTGGTGATTGTTCTTCAGTTTCAGAGGGTTACACAGAAAACGTTGAAAAGAAAATATTCGGTGAAGGTGAAATGAACACAAAAATAGCATTGCATGAAGCAAAATGCATAGAAGATCAAGCATCTGAGGTTACTTGCAGAAGAGCTAAAGTATCCATAAGAGCACGATCAGATTTTTCTTTGGTAAGAATTTGTATCTCATTTCGTAACTATTGTGTTATTATATGGCTTTTCTGTAGTAGGACTTGGAAATTTTATATTACAAAAAATTATTCCACACGGAACAACATCATCCTTAAACTTTGATTCTCCTTAATTTTTTAAAGTCATATAATATTTTTTTGATAAAAACTAGATATGAAATCGAAGGGGTGCAAAACATTTTTTTTTCTTTCTAGGTTATAATATATGTTACTTTTACACATAATAATTGACTGATTATAGCAAGAAAATAGAATAAGATTTGTCTGATAATCATATATACCTGGCCGGCTGACACCTGTGTAAATCTACCAATAGGTCATTGTATTATTTTTTAATTAATTGAAAGAAAAAATTACTTATTTTCCTTTATATCAGTGTGTTTAAACCTCCCTTTTCAATTAAAAAGATAAACCCTTCTTAATAAGATTGATTTTTTGTATTAAACTTCCTTTTTTCAACTCAAAACATACATTTCTTAATTCTTCTCACTGTAAATGCAAATTAAAAAAAAAAATACTCTACTCTGACTGCAATTTAAATTTTACATTAGATAGCAGTCATTTTTTAGTTAATTATAATTTCATCTTCAACAAACTTATAATATTAATTAAATTTTATTAATAAGTAGTTGTCTTAACAAACAAAAATCTTAATGTGTGTGTATTTATATATGCATGCTTGCAGTGATTACAAATTGTGTCATAGACAGTGAAATATTTCTACATTCTCTTCAAATCTCTCCTTAAATGTGAAAAAAATAAAATAACGTGTGTTTTTGTATTATAAAAAGCATATCACATGTGCGAAGGGAGAAAACAAAAGGGTGTAAATTAGGTATAACAAAAAGACGCGTGAAATTATCATGCCTCTGAAAACTTAGTTAAAAAAATATTAATTGGACGGTGTGTAGAGATAGACATTTGTCAAAAAGAAGTAACCCTAATACACTTTTGTACTTAGAATTAATGTCTGACTTGGAAATCATCAAAGGAGAAAAAAAATTATTAACTAGACTTTTTTTACTAAATTTGTTATTTTATATTGATAATTTTTTAATTTAAGTATAAATTATATTCGTAAAATTGGTTTATAAAATAAAATTTATATGTATTCGTAAGTTAATTTTGACTAATTACAAATTTGAGTATAACTAAGTTAGAAAATAATTTAATTTTTGTTTGTAATGTGAATTAAACTAAATTTATTTCACTAATATGTAAGTTAAATAATTAATATGTGAGGTTAAACAAGTTCCAACATAATTGAAGAAATTTACAATTTTTTGTTATTTTTATTTATTATTTATCACTTTTTAATGATATAAGTAGACATTTTAATTTCTTTTAATATTAGAATATTATTCAATAATGTTTCAATAATTTAAATATTTGATTTACTTGTATGCAAAAAGTTTTTGTATATATATATATATATATATGATATTTTGATTTTCTTATGCTATCTATCACCTCATATTTGTCTAATTATAAGTATGTGATTTTGAATTAAGGGATATATGAGGTATCAACAATATATGAGTTACGAGTTTATGTGAGATATATTCTAAATAGAGATTAATTAGCAATAAGCTATTTCTTATTCATTTAAATGTTTTATGTAATCTATACCTTGAACAGTACTACTGTATCTAGAAGTTTAACTTCGTGAGTAATATATAATATTGTGTTGCAACTTTGTATATGAGTTAAAACTTCTCAAATATCCTGCTTTATTTATTTAACGTTAAAAAGAATTGTCTAATTATAAGTAATTATATTACAAGTGAATATTTTGATTCTAGATGAGTCAAATAATTATATTTTTGATTGCATTATAATTAACAAGTTTGAAAAATAAATTATGGTTAAGTAAACTAACTTATCTTACCTATTAATATTGGTGATTCAAATTAAATTCTAAAATTTGTTACATTTTAAAAAGTGAGTTAGGATGGTTCAATTTTATCTGAACCCATTATGAAGTGTGAGTTAGGTTGGATAATTGTAATCACTTTAATGTATATTTGAGTAGAATTAATGGTGTTGTTATGCATTCAGATGGGAGATGGGTGTCAATGGAGAAAGTATGGACAAAAGACCGCCAAAGGCAATCCTTGTCCCAGAGCCTACTACCGTTGTAGCATGGGCACTGCATGTCCAGTTCGTAAACAGGTTTCTTTCCTTAAATCTTCAAAAACCTTAATTTTTCACAAAAATCCATGTTCAAGGAAAACCGACCAAAATTTTAAGAAAATCTACCTCACATTTACCAGTTTATCTATTTAAAAAAGACCGGTTCAGAACATTATTCGTTGAAAGTCTATGTCGACTAGAGATAAGGTCAATTCACAATATATAACTGAGGTGCAAATTTTACTTTACAAATCGGTTTTATGATTTTGAGTTAGACTTAAAACTATCTCATAATATGATATCAGAACCAGGTTAGAGTCTATCCTAATGAACTTTTTTGGACATTCTATTCCACCGATATCTGATCGTTAATAAACTATTCACTAATTTCTTGTTCCATACACCAAATAAATATACCTCACTTCTAACATTATTACATTTGAAACAGGTGCAGAGATGTTTCAAGGACGAGACTGTTCTGATCACTACCTACGAAGGGAGCCACAACCACCCACTCCCAGTAGCAGCCAGATCTTTCGCAAGCTCAACATCAGCAGCATTGAACATGTTCCTTTCTGGTTCACTCACAAGTTCAGGTGGCAGCACCACTCTACCAAACTCACCCCTCTTCTCTTCATCACTGTCTTCTATTTCCCCAACTGCAGTAGCCACCTTCTCCCACAGTGCAACATGTCCCACAGTAACACTGGATCTGACTCACCCCAACAACAACACCAATAACTATCTCCACTTCCAAAGGGCCACCACCACCACCACTTCACACCCTTTGTTCCCTCTCCCACTGCATGGCCACCCTCATGAAGGGTTGCCCTTATTGTGTTCCAAAGTCCCAACCTTTCTGGACAAAAACCTTGCATTGGTGGATGTTGTTAGTGAGGCCATAACCAAAGACCCTTCTCTGAAGGCAGCACTTTTTTCAGCCATTTCCTCACTCACTGCAGATCCTCAGAAGAACAGCAATAACCTCAGCCAACACAGTAAAAGTAGCAGTGGTTATGACCCTTGTTCTAAGATGCCTGCAATACCACCTCACCAGCCTTACACTACTGAGTTGATATAGAGTTATATCTAAGAATATATAGTTGTCAAAATAATAAAACAAATACCAAATGTGGCTTCTTTTTCAGCAGAAAGAGGTGAGCATGATATGTGTGTTTGTGAGAGAGAGAGAGAGAGAGAGAGAGAAGAGAGGTAAGTTTTATGAGAAATCTAGGTCACAGCCATCTCAACATTGGCTTTCCTTAGTCTTTATACTTTGTAAAATAAATTAATGAACATATTGAAGTTTTGGCTTTTGGTCTTGTAATTAATATATATCCGCCTAGTGTTATGTGTATATATTAAGAAATAGTAAACCTAAAGGTTGTAATTTCATACATAAATTGTATGGATAATAAGTATTTTATGTTTTACTTAGAGAGGGCAAGCGAAGCGAAGAAAAAAGAGATAGGAATATGTTATTAACATAGATAGATATGAAAAATGAAGTGGAAGAATTTCTCTTCATTTGTTTAATTGATTAAATGTAAAAGATTCAAAAAATAAACAAAAAAATAGTTGAGTTAAATATTGATATTTTTGTATCATATATTTAAGGTATGCAATTGTTACATAATATAATTCAAATAAAAAAAGAAGTAGTTGAATCAAAAATTGGTATTTTTATATCATATATTTAAGGTATGCAATTGTTACATAATAATTAGCTAATGAAAAATAATGTTTTTTACTAATTTCTAAATTACACAAGCCACTTAATCTATTTCCCAGACCCATATTAAATTTATCTTATATTTCTCAAATGTTAAGTTAGGAGAGTTGAACCTCACTCTATATCCTTTTCTAGCATTTCATTTTATCATTAAATCACATCATTTCGTAAACATATAATAAATCATTTAATAATAAACGTGATGTGTTGAATGTAATTGACAAGTGTAAATAATAATTATATGATTTTAGTTAAAGGAAGTATATCAAGAAAATCACAAAAAGAATAATCTCTAACCAAGGTTGGATTTTATATGTTCCTATCATTTTCCTTTTGGATTTTATATGGGGTGATCGGTGAAGTGAATTTTCTATTCTTTATCTCTCTTTCCAAGGAAAGAAGGATTTGTTTAAACGAAAGGAAAATGTTTTTTTTAATACCATTCATGACAATTTACTAATATTTTTATCATTACCAAAATAAAGTTTTGTATTTATAAAGACAATTAGAGATTGAATGTTAAAATAGTAAATGTAAAGACTGTGTAAAAAATTTATTGAGTGTCAAATAAATTAATTTCTTCATAAAGACTTATAAAATTGAAAAATAAAAACAAATTTTAAATAATTTTTTATAAATTATAAACTAATTTATAAAAGTTGTAGTAGAATTTCTCTCAATTTTTTTTACTTGTGTACAAACTAATTTTCTCTTATTAAAAAAAAATTACTCATTTCATATTTATCGGGCTTGATTCGATCATATAGGTATGTTATAAGAAAAACACTTCAGGATTTATTCAGAGAAGAATCATTGATCAGTAACATTTTCACAAATTTAAGGTCGACGTATATATTTTTCCTGATAAGTTGATTCTAGTGGCAGATGGAAAGTTCGTGTAACATCCCTATCTCAAAAGTTGTATAGTCTCTTACAAATTTGCCGGTCAGGTTATGCTCATAATACGTTTGATTAAAGTTCTGATTGAAAATTTGTATTTATTTTGACTTAGCATTTCGTCAAAGATTTCCATGTTAAAGTTCCGTTTCAATGCCTCCTTTCTTTCATAAAAGGGCGTAGCTGAATATTCAATGCAAGTGCTTTATTTTACTAAATTAGAATCCCAATTCAAGTGATTAATTCATACATAACTTAAACAAAAAATGTTCTCAGAACAAGTGATTAGTGGTAGAGTAGAGGTTCAGTTCCTGGTACAGTAGTTGTAGTTGTTTCGGTAAACAAGATGAAAACAACTTAATCTTGGGAAGGAATCCAGATTCTTTTTTTCACACCTATTGTTATTACAATCCCCTTCTCACTCACTGATGAGTAAAGGTTTTTATTGCCATAGTGTTTTGACATTTTATAAGATGTATTTAATACTGTAAAATAAATGCAAAGTTAATTAAACATCTCTCAGGAAAGTTTTGCTGCCTTATATATATATATTCTTTCTCTCTTGTTGTTCTCTCATTTGAACGCTCCTGAACAAATATCACAAATTTTATTCATAGAATATTCCAATCACCATTTACAACAGAATAGAGACCTTGAGACAAATTCTCAAGAACTGCAATTATTATTTGCCGTAGTGGATCATGCAGACCTCCATTTTTATTATTCAAAAAGAATTTGGCATTGTAATATCACCAAGCTGTAACTATGCAGCTTCTGCAAATCCTATACGGAGATTGCCGTAGTCAAATACTGTATGATATGCCCCCAAGAATATATTTCCAAGAACCCTGCAAACATACCACTTCTGTCATGTCACACATAATATAAAGAAAACCAAGCACTTGCTAATTGCTGAAGTGATTTAGTAGCATAAATAATTTACATTAGCATGACTAGAATAGATTACCAGAGAGGACCCTGCGGAGGAGGCACATCTATAGCAATAAAACCACCATAGCAGACAGTAGAACAGCCTTCTTCAAATTGAAGTACATACTGAGGACAAAGGAGAGATTAAACTTATGAAACATTATGAAATGGGAACAAACTAAAGATTGCATCAAAAAGTACCAGTTTTGGTAGGTTATTTGTCAAATATTTTTAATGGAAAGGAGTAGAAGAAGCAAATATGAAAAGTATCAGATACATACATTATGCATTAGCCCTTTTCTACAAACAAAAAGACAGTGATGTATAGAAGCAACACATAATTCATGTTAAACAACAAACCTGTTCTGGAGAGATGGGAAAGGATTTGTTTCCAATTGTGAATGTGATGTGTGGCATGGATGAAATACTATTGCAGTTTATAAATGAATGTCCCGGTGGATTTGGGAGCTTCTCACACAGCTTTAGAGAAGGAAAGTGACACAGAAAAAGCTTGTGAGTGATTAATTGGGGACTTATGTGATTTGAAGCATATCTAAGAGTTTTGTAAGATTGTAAACAACTACCTCATCCACATATTTAAATACTTTTTCTTTCACATTGCTTTGCTTAATCTGAACTTGGATCCAAAGGACGATCATATTGCAAAAGGAACAAAAGGGGCTCTCCCTTGTTGGTGATCCATTCCAACTTTCATTATGCACCACTGTTTCAATAACATCACTGCAGGTTAAAGTTAGACTTATGTTAAAAGAACAGGAAGGAAGGAAAGTGTCTCTAAGTAATCAAGATTGGGAAAATGAAAAAAGTGTACTTCATTGTGTTAAATCCATTGTTTGAACAGAATCCAATGTCACTGCATACAAGGTCTGGATTTAACTGCAGATATAGTAGGTAAAGTATGATTAAAATTTTAATAACAGTAGTCTGTAGATGATTATTAAGTGTAAAATCACAAAGGAACAAACCCCAGCAATCAAGGATGACCATATTGAATCCCCATAGTTATGGAGAATGCTTTTACACTCGAAACTAACATACCCTTCTGCTCCAATGGCATGATTAATTTGAGTCACAACACTCTGCAAATAGAAAATAGTAAGAAAAAATCCCCCAAAGAGGAAGTGAACAAAGAGAATAATGTTCAAGATTATACAGTTGGACCAGCAATTAGAGATGTCCCTGAGTCTATAATTGCAGCACAGCCACCCTCACACAACCCTGTCAAATGATTTTCTGATATGAGGTCAAAGGTAATTAAGAAAAGTACCTAGCATGGCAAATTTGGAAATAATGCATGACTGCAGTAAAAATTTAAGGTGGAAAAATGAATCAAAAGGACCACTTGAATTAAAAAGAAACACAGTTTATACAAAAGACCTTTTACTTCTCATATGGCTGTGGAAATTTAAATGTCATTTCTGGAAAATGCACCAATTTGTTGCCTTTTAGCATAATGCAACATTTAGCAACCTTAATCTAAGAAAACGTACATAGTATTCAGTCACAGCTATAACAAACAATGAAAAACAATGCAGATTTAAGCATCATGAGGAATAACAATGTAGGATCACCTGTTGAGTTAGTTGCAAGGAGAACATCTCCTACATCAATCTGCAGGTGCAAACTCCAAAAGTCAATAATGACATGGTAGATGATAATAGCCATGGATGAAATTACAAATATGCTGTACCTGCCAATAACCCTTTTGAGAAAGGGGAACATATGTGTGTTCACCTCTAAAATGCCTGTAGTCAATACCACCAAAGACTATCTCACCACCCATTTCTTCTGTTGGATCTTGATTTAGCCAAAGAGAGAAAATTTGGTGGCATATTTGCCCTTGTTCTATCATATTATACCTGCATTCACCAAACTAATCATTGCATCTGAAGCATACAAAACTCAAGAATGAATTAATAAAGTTCTTGTGTGTACCAAACTGGTGTGACTTTTCCAACTGAAGCATCAAGGAATCCGAGTCCAAGTATGCCATCAAATGGAAGTGCAGAAAGTGCCAATGATCCCTCTCTTGTAATCTCCGCAAATTCCTTAAGGATAGGAAGTTACAAATCATCAGCAAAACTAAAACAGCATAATCTGAATGAAAACTAACAGAGATCAATACACTGACTTGATCTTTGATGATGACATCTCCAATTTGTACATTATCTTGGCTGAAGAATCCATAAATAGATCCTTGGCCATAAGGGATACTGCAAGGTGTCCCTGCATATAAAAAATGCAACTTTGAGTATGTTCATTGAAACAACATTTATGTTTCTGCATATATAAACAAATGAAGGCATCTAAAAAGAAAACAATCAATTTATCTTTTCAATCATATGCTATGATAATCCAAAGTTACCAATTTCGGTATAGGTGCTAGATATCTTCGACCTATACTTGGAATGAAAATAGCAAGCGATCTGCACATGCCATGTATGTTTTTAAAACATGTTCATTCAAAAATAAAACAAATACTAATGAGTAAGAACTTGCATCAGAATCAGATCATTGGGTAACTTACAGAGAAGATGCATTTGGAAGATGGAACCCAAAGATTTGAGCTGCCAGTGTCAAACACAACATTGAAGTATTGAGGGGGTGAACCAATACTAATCTCCCCAAAATATTGTGCATCAAGATAATTCTTAAGATATATTATGTCTTCATCACAACAATTTTTTTGATCATCCCCTAAATCAGTAGGACGAACGAAATCTTTGATTCTTGCATCTTTAAGACTCTGAAGGTCTAAATTCCTCCTTTTTAGACCAACCCTCATCAACCCATCATCAGAAGTTGCAAAAGTCAACGATCCTAACCAAGCCCAAACACACATAACAACCAGCAGACACTTCAAACCCATTCTTACGACTCATCTGCTTCAACATGTTCAATAAACTTCAGCAGAAGCAATATAAAAGCAACATATTAATCACAACAATCAGATAATCCTTTCCCTTTTCAGTTCTGAATAAATTTCAATAGTTTGACTAAAGTGAACAGCAGAATGTTGAAAATCCTCGAGTTCATTTAAATGCCAGCCATATACGAAACAAAGACATTTCTAAACAAAAGAAGAAAAAGAAAATCATGATAATATCCTTTGAATTAGCATCAGAAGCAAACCACAAGAATTTCAAGGTTCACAGATTGAAGTCAAGGAAATATGCTAGAAATCTAAAATCAATAGTGATTGACAACATCAAAGATAAACATGAAAATTTCACACCTGATGAAAAAGGTATATGCCTACACTATAAAGGAGAGTAACATGTGTTTCGTATATAGAACTAAACAATCATACGGGTCTTGCAATTTTATACACCTAATAGAGCTACTGGGTATGAAGTTTGAACAATTTACAGCTTCCCCTTTACCTCAAAATCGAAGCTTTACTTGTTTATTTTCTGTTTAAGTTGTTTTTTGTGCTGATAAGGAACAATTCAACCTTACATGGAAAGCACTGCGTAGTTTCGCTTAAGATGATGTTGTTTCCCGCACGGTAATAGGAGTGGAAATAACTGCAGCAGTTTTCAGAATACGATGTAACACATGCGTCGTAGAACGATCAATCTTCTTGGTATATTCCCAGAATCCAGACCACACTGGAGTTTGTACTAATCATAACGACGGAACCGTTGTTGGTCGTGTTCAGGGCCTCACGGCAATATGCTATTCTAGAACGAGTTACGCGTGGACATTTTCACGGCAAGATGCTTAAATTCTTACAAATTTTATTTTTCAAATTTTAGTTTTAATCTATCCATATATTTTAATCACAAATTTAGTTTCAATAGTTATATGCTTACTCTCCTTTAGGAAGAAAATATAAAATTGATATTTGATTCAGTTAAGAAAATTGAAGTTAGTTCTCCTTTTTTACTTGAAGTTCAAATATTGATGTAGGAGTATTCAACATCACTTTTGTAGATTATTTTAAAAAATAAATAAATAAATAAATAGTTTTTTTTTACATTGTTTGCGGCTCCACTCATTACCATTGATTTTTATTCTACACTCCCGTTATGCATATCGGACCAACAATCCAAGTCCATTTCTTTTCTAATCTAGTTTTCTTCATATTGATCATTTCTTTTTGCACCCTCATTTTTTCTTCCTGCACTTGTACCTTTCTCCTCTACTATCATCAACAGCCTTCGTAGTCTTCATCACTCGTACCCTTAACACACCATCTTAATCTTTCAAAAACATCCATCTCACCTCCATTTTTTTTTTTTATCAACACTCACAACTTTCATATTATCCTCCAATGTGGTGATAGGATTGAAAAAAAAAATGTTAGCTTCTTGGAGAAGATAACATTGTATACCAGATTGAAAAAAAAATGCTTCAGTTGATAAATTGAGCACGATTTTGTTGGTTATTATCAAAGTTAACAAACTTATATCATAAATGGTAAATCTGTGTCTGGATCAAAAGTACTTTACATTGTAAGTGCATATAGCTAGCATATCCTCTCTTTTTTTTTTTTCTCAAAAACTGTTTAAGCTCAATGACTGAAGATTTTATCCATAGAACTTGTAACAATTGAACTGTACCAGACTTAGCTTCTAAACATCTTCAACCACCCTGTGGAAAGTTCTTTCTTCAAAATCTCTGCATTTTTCTTCTTATTTCTTCTGAATGATCGTGAATAGTGTTGAACATTGGGGACAAGGTAAAAGAAAGCATAAAATATATCAATGGCCTCTCACGATGATGCTATGCCAGCCAAAAGTTCTCGAGACCCTGCTAAGTGTCCTGGTACATGTTGCCTTATCTCTTCAAAAGCACACAGAGTTTCTGCATCCAGACCTCCAGCAAACTACAAACACACACCAAAATATGTGAATCAGCCTCATAAATGATGAAAATTCTAATCTTTCCTATTGTCACTGCAAATACCTGATGGGCCCTATATGCAAAATGCACGCCCTGAAGCAGAAGGGATTCTTGACTAGATTGTCTGTCTGAATTCCTAGCAGATCCAAGCTCCATTGTCACTCTTTTCATGTACATTTTTACCAGAATCATAGAAGCCTGCTTAATCTGCACATACGGCATATTTATTATTCTTCTAATCAAGTTTTACAGTGAAAAATTGTAAACTTTTGCTATCAACTGTCAAAAGATAAATATCATATGTAAGTAGTATTCAGTAACCAATTAATTACAACAGACTTGGATTAATAAATCCTAAACTGAAGCACGTTCTTCATCCAGTTAGTTGTGTTCTTTCATTTCATTTTCATTGAATAAATGAAATGAAATTCTGCATAACTTCTAATTCTTATTAAACCATAACTTCTAATTCTTATTAGAAAGACAAGGTTTACATAGTGTCATTATTGTTATCATCACATTCACAAAGAAAACATAAAAATGATACCTTTTCCATGATTCCCGAGTCAAGCATCCAAGCGGTTGGAATTTTGTAATCTTGATATGAACGCATCACAGAATTTCTCAGCTTGATTAGTCTCTGTATGCTGCTCTCAGACCTATCACAATGAGAGAAAAGGACAGTGTAAGTATCATTCAAACTATAAACCTGGCATATTTAAAATTGAGGTAAACTATCATATAAATTTTACACTATCATACAAATTATCATATATGGTACGTCAAAAGTTGTATCACCAAGTATATTTAATGTAAAACTGTTGACATTATCTGTGCTCTGCATAACCATTGAACTCTTTAAAATTAGTACATAATATATGATATAGATTTAGTTTCTTACTTGTCTAATAGGGTGGCCATCTTTCTCAAGGAAGCTCCACATGGAATTTCAGGGTCATCCTTGAAGGAGGAAATCTCTTGTTCTAACAATTTAAGTTCACGATACTCAACTGCAGCTTCACGCATGGCATCAGCTTTTCTCTCAGGCCAATTAAAATGCTTCAACACTGCACGCTCATCAGCCTGTAGAAAACAGAATATGTAGCAATAAGAAAGAAACCAACATCAATCTATTCTGTAGAAAACTGAATAGATTAATAGTTTTTCTACACACTCACCAGTGATGAGAGTTCACCATCAAGCCAATTAACAAAACTTAAGACATCTTCAATGTCAGTGTAGGCCGCTTCTACCACCTTTTTTATGAGGTCATTGATAAAATTTCCTTTTGTTTCAATGTCTGCCCTTATCTGGAAAGCACGATTGATCTGTCACCAATGCTGTATATTCAATTTTGAAAATGACACCAGTTCAATTTGAAAACACAGTGCTTACTGCTAATAGATGAGCAGAACGGTTTTGAATTTCTCCAACAATGCTGCTGTGTACATTCACAGCAACTGGTTTCTGCTGTTTAACTGATCCTGTTGTGTTCTTCATTTCTTCATGATTCTTCAATGAGTGAAGTATTTTCACAAATGCAGGTGCCCTTTGTGTGTTATTTACTTTTGCTACAGGCCTAGAAGGGATTGATGGTGGCATCGGTGGTGGAGGTGGTGGAAGACATGCTTTTAGTGCAGGCTTTCTTCCTGTTCTTAGAGTTGTAGCAGCTTCAGGAATGGTAGGAATTGCTGTTGGTGCTGGAGTTGATGCTTTAACAAAGCATCCATCAGTAATGGCTTCCTTTTTCACTATGGACCTTTCTAATTTGTCAGCAATGAGTTTCTGAATGTGTTTAAATTTGGGGCTCTGATGTTCTGCATTTGGCTCCTTCATCTAAAATCAAAACCAGACTCACTTTCAAAGCAGTAGAAAACATGAACAGTAGAAAAGAAAAACAATTGAAGCTTATTATGATAACAAAACACAAACCCATTAACATTTGAACTCTCACCTTTTCACTTCCACCCAAAGACATCATCACCTTCGATTCAGCAGCAGCAACATCCTCAGTGAGTTTTCTGTTGTGAGATTCCAGCTCCACATTCAAGCCCTTAACTTTTTCCAACTCAGCCTTCAAAGCCAGCACTTCAGACTGCAGATTCTTGATCAAACTCTCACTCACCTCAAGCTTCTCCATCAGTTCCTTCTTACTCTTCCCATCAGGGTCCTCCTTATCCCTCTTCATAGCAAAATCCCCAACCACACTCCTTGGCCTAACAAACTGTTCCACAATATGAGGCCTCACGAAACGAGACACAACCTTAGCCTCTTCGGCTTCCCTACCCCTGTGGCTTCCCACAACCTCTTCATTGGGTTTGGTCTTGTTCGGCACTACACCCCTTTTGATCCTGGAAGTGTGCTTCAACTCTGGAGTCACAGACTTGGCTCTCCTTGTCACCCCATTGACAACCTCTGGTGGAGTCCTTGGAGGCTCTCTGTACTTGGAAGGAAGTCTTAACCTTGATGGCGTTAAACTGCTCTGAAGCCTGATCACATTTTTTGTTGGTGGTGGTGGTTGTGGTGGTGATGGTGGTGGTGGCGGTGGTGATGCTGGTGACCCTTGTTTCATTGCTCCTGTTCTGAAAATGTGGTCTCAAAAAGAGAGAGATAGCTCAAAGAATGGCACCAGAAAAAGAACAAAAGAGAAATTAAAAAAACATACATCTGTGTCAGTGGAATGGTGGTGTTTTTGTGAATGTCAATAATACAAGTGGTGGTTGAAGCAGGAACTTGCCACCTAGAAAAGACAGAAGATTTATGCAACACCTTTCTGTGTGGAAGATTAGACACAACACAACACAGCACAATCACTGATTTTTCTATTCTTTCTTATTCTCATATAAAGTGCACATTGCAATGAAGAGAGTAGAGTTGCACAAAAACTTGTTTGACATGGAATGGAAAAGCTCAAAAACTTGGTGCTTAACTTGGCCACCAAAAAAGAAAGTGACCCTCATCCAAAGGGTGAGGACACTATGACTCTTAAGGTACAGTGAGATTCTAATAGAAAAAGGAACAGAAATCCCATTGATTCTTTGTCTTTTGCTAGGCAAAATCAAGTCCTAGTTCTTCCACTTTAGATGGAATATATGCTGCTTGAATGCCTAGGACTAGTTTTCCTCAATAGGCACTAACCTATATCTGCAACAATGCTCCAATATCAGAATATAAAATACTTTATCAAATATCAGATTATCAATAGATTATATCTTATACAGCGTAAACCCATTTGTTTTAAAATTGAATATTCATTGCTAAACAAGTTTAATCTGTGTTCAAATTAATCCCATGTACACATTGTAAACTAAAACATGTATTGCTAATTATACATACATACAGACAATCACATGCATGTGTCGATGACGATTTTTCCATAAAAGGACTAAACCGTTATTATCATAGTAAAAAAACCTCTTGGGAAGAGAGTTATAGTGTCATGGAATAATTCCATAGAAGACTTTGTCGTGTACTATAGAGAGTGTCAACATCCTTAATTCAATGTTCCAAACAAGTTGAAGACATGAAACTTAGTCATTATTTAGTAAAGTACAATAGTACTGTTGCACACTAAATCAACACATTATATATATGGAGAGAGTCGTGTCTTCAAAGTTGAAATTACCAGTTGTTGGGTGTTATTTATTTTTGTGAGGCCAACATAAAACTGCATTCTAAGTAGATTTGGTTGTTGAGGTTTCTGAAGTGGGTAGAACTTGAAAAAAATAAGAGTATACTTGATTTCAAGTACATGTTTGGTGGCATATTCTCTTTCATTGTGGCTTGAACTACAAGTTTTAGCAGATTCATTGGTTCATCGATCAATAATGCGTTTTCAATTGACTTAACAACTTAAGCACTAAACTAAACCCACTTTTTTTTTCTCTCTAACCATGTGGTTAAACAATGCTTTGATTTTAGCTGAAGGGAACAAAATGTCACTTGCAAGCATGGAAACATGTTTTAAGGATATGGATTCCTCTGCCTTAAATGTCAAAATCAAACTCGTAGAGGTCACACTCTTTACCTTGTCTTCCACGGATAATTACAAAGTCTTTGCATTAGGGACCACAGATTGTGAAAAAAAAAATATCATTACAGAGGAATTGAAAGATAATGAAAGTAAATCAGAAGGCAATGAATGCATCAAACAGAAAAAATCTAAGGCATAAAGAATATTGGTTCAAAACTCTCATGTCTCAAACCCAACAATTCCATAAACTACTAAACTAAAACACAAAAAGTGTGGGTGAGTATCATTAGCTTTAACCATCAATTCTTTACTTGATGCCCTAAAAGCAATAAAAAAATATACAGTAAGTTCTTTTTCACTTTCTACAAGAAAGATTCATCAAGAATATATGGACAAACCTAGATGTGTTTTAGGCCTTTATAGACTTTGGCTTCGAGTGTTCATCTATCCTTTTTATTACTTATCAGATTCTTCATTTATCCTTGACATGATATATATATATATATATATATATA
>Ga0214543_1001947_pt1 | contig 40583 bp, 11 predicted proteins | sample CNSS2metaG_FD_160094 | JGI IMG/M metagenome (GOLD analysis project Ga0214543, IMG submission 160094) | Root nodule microbial communities from cowpea collected in UCLA plant growth center, Los Angeles, California, USA - CNSS2 | ecosystem: Host-associated > Plants > Roots > Nodule | place: USA...
ACACACACTATGTACTTTTCCTAGGAATTCCCATGAAATCCTAGTTCATCTCATCTCTTCACAATTCTCATTTTATCAACTTTCCTCATACCATTATATACAGATACTACATCTCATCATCATCCAACATATTAAAAGTAAACATCATTTCTTTTATATTAATACAACCATTGTTCATTCAAAAATAGAGAAGGAAATATAACCCTGCAGTGGAACTCGCTTAAGCTAGCGAATCTCGCCTAGGCTAGGAAGTAGTCTCGCTTAGGCGAACTACCCTCGCCTGGGCGAGACCCGTTACAGTGGGCAACTCGAATGCCAGAGCGAGTTCTCGCTCAGGCCAGGCTGGTTCGCCTAGATGAGAAGATGTCTCGCTCAGGCGACCCCAGCTCGCCTAAGCGAGATCTCGCGCAACACCCAGAGGCAACCTCCTGATAATTTCGCTTAGGCGAGAGACACTCGCCTAGGCGAAATTATCAGGTTTTCTGCACTGTTCTTCACATGCAAGGTTACGAAATCCACACCACAATCCAAATGCACACCAATAACAGTTCATAAAGGAGAATTAAACTAAGGATCGTCTTATCCAGACACACAAGAAGTCTAATTACTCGAAAATTGATCGAAGGTTAGCTTCCCTTACCTCTTTTGCTAAGGTTGAGTTTGGTGGAGTTTGAAAAAGGCACCAAGGTGGCAGAGATCTCAATTTAACCTAGAGTTTCAGTAGCAAGATATAGAAAAGATTGAAACTTATAATTAATTTCGAATTCAGGGATGAGCAGATGAACTCTAGTGGAAATTGGACCAAAACGGAGAATTGGAACCTACCGAGGAGGGTGGGAGCTGAGGGTTGAAGCTCCAGAGGGTCCAGCTAAGTCTGATCCTCCAGAATCTGATCACAAGATTAAGGAACTGGTGAGGGAACTGAGTGATTGGTGAAAACAGAGGAAAGAACTTGGAAGCAGAAAGGAAGAATGAGAGTGGTGTTTTCTGATGGTTTTTGAGAGTGAGAGAGGTAGTTTTAGATTTTAAGGGGTTTCACAGTATACATTCATATTTAATCGCAAGTTGTTAATAATTAAGTTGATTATTAAAATTATTCAATTATTTTTATTAAATTTAAAGACTAAACTGAATATTTTATTCCATTTCCTTTATAATTTTTCACATTCTGTAAATTAACTTTGTTCACAATTTATCCAAATTTTAAATTTTCATTAAAGTAAGGGGAAATGGTACAATTAACTCAAAACTAAATAAAACCTAATTACCTTAAATCAAATGGTATGGTAGGTTATTTTCCTAGAAAGGATTCCATTAATCGGATCACTAATCCACAATAAGCTCTGTAATTAATAAGTTAATATGTAGCACCGATATGAGTTTTGAAAATCTGCACCGAACTGCAGCATAGTTTTTATTCGTGTCTTGACCATGGCGACTCAACCGAGCGATGCAGAACTCATAGTCAGCTTGCGAGCCAGGGTCAAGGTATTTCCATTCAATTTCAGCCAACTTTCGATATTTTTCTTTGTTATAGCCAGTAGAGTTATTTTTCTTTTCTGCTATTCGGTTTGCGTTTCTGCAACTATATATCCTAAATTGCTTTTGTTGTTGTTTGTTTGTTTCTGGAAACTGAGATAATCTTGAATAGGAAAACCAGTGTTTTGTTAGGTTTAGGTGGTTTTGACTCGCATTGCAACATTGACGTGGTTTTTCCTACTGATTTGTGTTTCATACTATCAGGAGTTGGAAACTGAGAATGCAAAGCTGTTAGCTCAACTTGCTGATTGCCACAGTCATGAGGTTAGCTGGTGGACTATTTCATATTTTTGTTAGCATTTTTGGTTGTTTTATATTTTGACAATACTGGAGCACAGTTATACTGGAAAAGTTAACCATGAAAAGGAATGATATACGGGAGGAAGCTGCTGTCTTCAATGAAATTTGTTTGAATCTGTGATGCAGATGGAGGAAAAATTACATGGCCCTGATGGGAAAGACAGGGAATCAAAAGAAGGCAACAAGAAACTTGAAAAGAAGATGGAGAAAAAAGAGTCAGGTTCCGTTCTGGACACTTTCTTTAGGGGAGTAGCTGTGGCACCTGTGACATGGGTGCTAAGATATTTTTTTTTTTAATAAATAATGTCACGATAAATTTCTGTCTTTGCCCCCAAGTTATAAGCTCCACTTTCTGATCTTCAGTGGAAACTCTGTACTGTGTTTGATAGTCGTCTTAATTTCTTGATTTCAGTGTTTTTTCTTACGCGTATACCTTGTTTCTGTTCTTCAGTTCCAATGGTGTTTTATTTTTAAATTGTTTTTTACCAGTGTATACGTGTTTCCTTTCTTTGTTGTAGCTTCTATCAGTTTTGTAAAACAGATCTACAAATTTAAATTAGCTTTTACATCATGAAACAGGTTATGACACAAGGTTTATGAGCCATCACAGCAAGAGATATGTAGCTTTAAAAGTCATGTACTTTGGAAAAAGGTATATGCTATCACTGTAATATTTGCCCATGTTTTCTGTCTTAACAATTTGCCTCATAGCTACTGTCTTAGTTATCCAGAGGTTGAGAGTCAAGCCTTTCACCTCAGCCTATATCCCCCACCCCACCCAGTTGAAACTGGGAAAGGATTTGTTGTTATTTTCCAACTGGGAAAGGATTTGTTGTTATTTTCCATCTTATCAATTTCTGCTGAGATGCGGATCTATATTGGAAAGACACATAACATTTCATGTAATCTATTTCTTTAATGCAAACATACAAAATAAAATAAAATTTAGCATTTCAAGCTCATCCCACTATCTCTCAATTGTAGATTTCTATTTTACTAAGTGCTTATATATCGTTAGAGTTTGCTATGTAGGTGACATTTGATAGATACTTAATTTTTTTTATTCCTTATTATTTTTCTTTTTTGGTTCTTTACTTCTGGTGTATATTGAATTAAATTCAACATTATAATTAATATCAAGGTCTTCTAACTACCTGTTGAATTCAGGTTTTATGGTTTTGCGTCAGAGGCACAAATGCAACCTACTGTTGAGGTTTGTTTTTTAAAGAACACAAGCCAATGAACTTCAATCTGCATAAATTGATCATGAATACCATGAAGCAGAATTTTCAATGTATTCACAAATTATTATTTGTTCCGGATGAAGTATTCCGATTGTCAACTGAGGGGATATTTTGTAAAACCATTACATGATATTGTATGTGAATGCCTCTGTTTATTTATCGTTTGTCATTTTTCTTGCAGTCTGAACTTTTTAAAGCTTTTGAGAAAACAAGGCTATTGATTGGCGATAGGAAGGAGTCACAGTATTCAAGATGTGGTAGAACAGATAAAGGGGTTTCCTCTGTTGGACAAGTAAGTAGAGGCATGGAAGAGTAAAAGAATAGAAAGAAAGTGTTGTCTATTATGATACATAACTTGATTAAGAAAAGATAATACAAGTTGATCTTTTCCATTTTTGTATTAGGACATCCCCCAATAACAATCTTTGTGCTTCTTAAGAGTAAAGGCCATTATGGAAAATGCAATGGTAGAAAAGATAAGGTACTTTTGTTGAGTGCTCAATAGAGATAGAGAGGGCTAGAGAGGAAATTTCTAAACCAGTAATACATTATAATTAACACCGAGACTCTTAATCTTTGGGTAAGACCTGTGTATGGGGGGGATTTATACTTTGCTGACTCTCAATTGACTTTATTCCCTTCCACTCTATCACATGCAAGGTTCCATAATTTCTTGGGACCTTTATTTTTCTTGAAACCTGGATTAGGATAAGTAAATGACTTGGAGTTTCTGTTATTGTTGCTAGACTTAATTCACTTGTATTCTTTAAATGGTAAAAATAGTTTGGAGCCTTTTTTCTGGGGTGTATATATATAGATTATTTATCCAATTTCCCATGAAGTCCCCAAACCATGAGAAACTATCTTTAAATAGCCCTCTGGAAATCTACACTTCCATGAAAGGTTTAAAGCCTTGAAGCTGGACAGAATTTCTCAGTAAGACGAATAGTAATACTGTATCACTCAAAGTATGTAGCAGCTTCATTGATCGAATATGGAATTATCTACTAGTTGGTGTGGCTGTGCTATTGTGGGTTTTGAAATGAAAAAGAAATATTTATGCCTATTGTAGAGATCCCACTTCAAAAAATATAGATAAAACCATCATAGTCCTTATAAATATTGGGTGGTCCTCTCCTTACTAGCTGCATGTAGAGTTTAGTTAGGTCCAACTAAGCCTAAATTAGAGGAAGTTATTTAGAACCTCTGAATTTGGGGCCTCCTATTATGTTATGGTTTGGAGGATACTGTCTCTAGGAAATTGTGTTCATCTGACTAAAACAATGAAACTTGAAAACGACAATATAAGTGTTGCACAATCGTTAACATATTATTGTTTATAATCTGTTGATAGTAAATCAATTACAAGGTTGTTTTGTTGTATGAGGAAGTTGGAGGAAAGGGAGAGAGAGAGACCAATAAGGACATTTGAGGAATTTGTAAGAGGGATCTCATGGCAAACAGTATCTCTTAATATTTAGCCTTGAACCGAGCTTAATGGTGTTGTTTGATCTGTGTACATGACCTTACCTAATGGTATAACACTTTTGTAGTTGTATTTCATTGTATGAGGTCATTGATGTGTGTAGGTTAAATGCTAGTGCCAAATTTCTAATTGTTATATTCCACTACTTTACTGGTGATAACTGGAACTTCATATAATCTGTTACTTCATTGTTTAATTGGTTCTGATGACAACAACATCTTGAAGCAGGTGATAGCTCTTTTCCTAAGATCAAACCTCAAGTTATCTGCAATAAATAATGGAAATTCTGGAGTTGTTTTGGATGAGAAACATGGTTAGTAGAATAATTGTTTAAATACAAAAATTCTTTGTTGCTTCTAATTTTCATAATTTTTTAGTGGTCTTAATCTTGTTTGATTTTCCTTGTTTGTTCGCTTTTGCATCATAAAGTGAATATGGTAGAGCGTTGACACTTGGTTGATATAAGAGAAGAAAGGAGGGTGAACCCACTGGTAGGGCCTGCAAGTTTGAGAAGAAAAAAAGAATGATATTATAGGCACTATTATGGAGGATTCTGTTAGTGGAGAGAGAAAAGGATAACTCAATGGAGGCATGTGAGTAGTGGGACAGGAGATTTGGGTGGGGTGACATTATGTGAGGGGAAGAGGAGCCCAGAGAAAAGGTTATGGAAAAATTGTATAGGTTTTGAGGGTAGACTGCACCCCTGTATGACAGTCTTACTGTCTTTTTTTGTTTTGTTTCAAATGTTCTATTTCTAGAGGTTTAACTGTGTGTAGGAGCCTTTTCTCACTTTCTTTAGAGAGCTAACACTCACAATTTTCAGTCTATAGCAGAGTCATATCTAATCAATGAAACGAGTTAATGCTTGTGAAATTAGATTTGTAATGCTGAATCTGATATTGCCATTAATAATTAATTTCTTAATTTTCCTCCAAAATTTTATATAATAAATTTACAACTAAAATTCAAGTGACCAAACACTATAAATCTGTGTACGGTCAAGGATAGTTTGTGTTGCTGTATTGATGACTGGATTTATTTCATGCATTCTCTTTTCTCTCCTAAGAAAGATTAAATTTATAAATAACACCAATTACTTATTCTGACACAATTCCTCCTAACTGAGCTTACGTAATAGTCTTCTTTTTTTTCTTCCCCAGCAGGGGGAGGTTAATTCAGTGATGTAAGGAAAGTTGACTTTTTCATGATATTTTAATCCTTATTTCTTCTCGTATTAGTTTTAAAGTTTTAGAACCTGACTTTAAGTTGAAAAGGAGGTGGAGATGTATGGTTGATGGTCATCTATCTTACTATTATGAATTGAAAATGTCACGTAGAGGTTTATTAAGTTTTATTATATGGTAATGTTAGTGACTGCTATCATGTTGAGTACTGACCACTTACTAACCTTTTTTTATGTAGAAGGGGAAATAGATTATGTTAGGGTGATAAATCGAGTCCTTCCAAATGACATTCGAATTTTGGGCTGGTGTCCTGCTCCTGTTGATTTTCATGCAAGGTTTGTATGTATTCTTTAAAATTTTGCCTTCAATAGTTATTATTTATTTATTTTATAACTATGTTTTGCTTGTTTTGAATTTTTTTTGTTTGTTAAAACTTAAAAGCAATGGATATATTTATGTTTTGTGATTAATTTATCATGTGGAATATAAATTTAGATAGTGTTTTGTTGCTGTGTTTTATAATTAAGTTATGAAATAACACTTTATTTAACAAAAATGAAGGTTTGAGTTTCGTATCTAAGTAACCATGAGGTATGGGAATGGATGCTAAAGTTAACATCCACATGCTTATGATGTAACAAAAGGTTTTCCCAGAATTAGATTACCGATCCCTTGTATAAGCACAGTGGCCAAAGATAAAAGGAAACAATTTCAATGCAAATATAATAATAAACCTAAAGGATAAAAGTAGGTGGGGAAAATTAAAGCAGAGATGGGCACTTGTCTGGGTAGTTTTATTATATATTTGGATGGGCTGAATCAAACATGAACAATTTTTCTTGCGTTATTCCAGTTGATGTTGCAAACCAGCCTAGTGACAACTGAAGATCATTTTAGTGATCTGTAACTATAACATTTGTGAGTTAGAATTTCCATTTTGGAGGAAGGAAGGTTGAACTTTTGAGATTGTGGTTGTTAATATAGTATTTTGATAATCAATTATTTTCAAAAGCCCATGATCTTGTCCGGGGCTGCCAGGCAAGTGCACTTGGAACTCAGCTCATCTTAGAGTTTTTCTTTCATGGTCAGGTAGATTATGCATTTTAATTAGATCAGAAATAGAGAATTTGTCATTTCACTTTACATCGTAAGTTGATACAGATGGGGTAGGATTGTGATGCAGGCTGAATTGTCTTTATTTACCGACACTAACCTTCGTATTGTGAAGATCTTACAATAAATAATTTAACTCTTTTCTTAATGAAGCTTCATATATTTAATTATTCTATTTCGTTTTCCTGTTCCATGTGTGCTTTGGCAGGTTCAGTTGCTTAAGCAGGGAGTATAAATATTTCTTCTGGAAAGAAAAATTGAACATCCTGGTAGGAAATCAAATTTTATATTCAGTTCTCTAATTTCTTGAACCTTGTTTTGCTTTTCTTTTTCTCTTTTCTGTTTGCAATCATTTCAAAGATTTTAGAAGCATGTGAGCTGTAATACTTGTCATCTATTCATGTCCCATTAGGCCATGGAGAGCGCTGGAAACAAACTTGTTGGAGAGCATGACTTTAGAAACTTCTGTAAAATGGATGCAGCAAATGTGCACAACTACAGGCGGCACATCACATTGTTTGAGATTTCTCCTACGGATGTGAGGTTAAGATTGGTAGACATTTTTCTTACTCTCATCGTTGTGTTTCTTTGGGTGCATTTTTACTGACAAGAAATATGTAGGAAACAACACTTAAAATTATGTAAATTGGATGTTGCAAATGTGCACCACTGGTGTTAGCTTATCATAATATTCAATATATTTTGAGGCTTAGATTATTGGAAAATTAACAAGGTTTTATGATTGAAGTCAACGCTTTTTCCCCATTTACCTGCAGGTACAATGGTAATCAACTTTGGGTGATTAAAATAAAAGGTAGTGCTTTTCTATGGCATCAAGTTCGCTGCATGGTTGCTGTTCTATTCATGGTTGGCAAAGGTCTTGAATCTCCAAATGTGGGTACTTGACACCCTCTTATATAAATCATTTTTAAAATTTTAGTTGTTTCTTTATTGATTCTGTAGGATTTAAAAGTGTAGATAATTTTATTTCATTGCCACAATAATGAATCTTGGCTCTTCTAACATTATTGTAGATGAATGTGGCAATCAGACAAAATCATGTAATTCTGTTGTGTAAAACTAGGTTAGGATCTATTTTATTTATTTTTTCCTTTTTAGGTAAAACGTTTATTGGTCTAAATTAATACAGACTACCATCTCCTCTAATTCTTAGGTCCAAATCAGTACAGAATATCTTCTCCTGATTCTTGGGTCTAAATTAGTTTAGAATATATTTTTTTTTTCAGATTCTTAGGTCCAAATCAATTCGCAGGTTCGGACTTTATCTCTACTTATTTACTCTCATTGTATCAGTTTCATACACATGAAATTCATTTACATTTTAAATATGTACCAAAGACCAATTTGGTCCATCTCTTACCAGAGTGTCAGTCACACCATAGAAAAACTAGAGCGTTTGCCCAAGGGGGAGACTGGTGGCTACAGAGCAGCTCAACCAAAGGGTGTTCTCCCTATCACTGCCTTCTAATATATTTGGATGAGAAATTTTTAGAGGGTAATTAAGGTTTATAGAGAATTTAAAATGTTTTTAACAAAAAGTGTTGTTTAGATAGGGAATCTTAAAAGAGATTGAAATTCTAGGAACTTGTGAGAGTAATTTGATTACTTAAAATTAGATAATTTCAAAGTTAATATAAAATATGAGACTTTGAAATTCTTCATATTCTCTCAAATCTGTCCTTTCTTTTCATATTCTTTCTTTGGTTTGACCTCGATTGACGTGTTGGGCTTGACATCGTTTTTCAACTAAAACCGGTAAGGTTTTTTTTCAGGATGAAGTCAATCATGGTTATTTTTAGGTTGACATCATCAGGGTTGTTTCTTTTTGCTGATATAGGCAAGTCTTATTTCTCACGATCTTAGTAAGGGTTTTCTTAGTCAACCTTAGTATTGACTGATGTCAGACACAATTTTTTTTGGTTGATAGCAATTGTTATTTGGAGTTTCCATCCGTTGAGGTTTTTTTTTTCGTTAACATCAATTAGAATGTAGGTTTGAGCTATTTCTCAATCAATGCCAATGATAGTTTTCTTGACCAACATTGATAGGGTTATTTTTTGGTCAATGCCAGCTAGAGATTTTTATTGAAGTTTGTGGGACTCTTTTTGTCCAAGTCACGGTTTTTTTTCTGTTGTTGTTAAGGGTTTTTTTCGGTTGACACTGGAATTATTTATCCTCCAATATAGGGCAGAGCTATTTCTATGTTGAATTTAGTCAAGATTTTCTTGAATAATGTCAATGAGACTATTGTTTTATAGTCTATGTGGTTATTTTTGGTTGAAGTCTAGGTGGTTATTTTTGTTTTTTCATTGACGTCTCTGGCATTATTTTTTGTCCAAAGCTGGTTAGATTTTTTTTTTCAAGCCTCAATAAGAAAACATTTTCCCAAACTTGATTAGAATTGTTTATGACCAATGTCAGTTTGGAAAAATTTTCTGCTAACATCAGTCAAAAATTTGGCAAAATATCCTAACCTAAGACTTCAAAATAATTGTGGCCAACGTGAATCGGAAATAACCTTACTAGCCAATTATAAGATTGAGCTGGGTTGGGTCCAACCCATATTCTAAGACTTCCAACAGCGAAGATTTTGTAATGTTGTGATATTGTTGATTTGAGCACAATTGGAAGTTTGATGAATATTTGGAATTTTCCATACAATGCTGCAAACACAATTTCAAACAAGCACCAAGGTGCTGAGAATGGACAATTGTCACAAATACAACTATTTCATATTGAACCCCTACTTTTAGAAACATGGAATTGTCATCAGAGCTCACTTGTAGATACCCCACAACTAAATGAGGTGGTGGAAAGCAAACATTGACATGTTTTAGAAGTGACGAGATCACTCTTGATGGCCACATATGCATCAAAAACAATTTTCGGGAGAAGATGTACGTCAATTTTCGTGAAAGTTTTTGGATGTTCAGCCTTTGTCCAGATTGTAAGCCATTACCTTAGCAAACTTGATCCCAAATCTATCAGATGTATCTTTCTTGGATACTCATCTCATCAAACAGGATACAAGTAGCACTACTCTCCATCAACTAGAAAATTTTAGCATACAATGGATATGACATTACTTGAGCATCAATCTTATTACCCCAACATCGAATTCAAGGGTAGAAGTTGTGCACAACAGAATCGCATGATTTGTTTGATTGCTACACTTGTCTGCAGAAAGTAGACAACATGATGGATGTTGTGGTTTGTTTCAATTGTGTGTATTTATACGTGATCACTAAGAATATGGTGTTAATATTGTTTTATTTGTTTTTAGAAATAAAAGTCTTGTTGGCTTAATAGAGGCAATGCTCACCAAATGACAGTTTTCTCTCTTCTCTGGCATATACAAAAATGTCATTGTGATAATAAAGATTCTGTTGCACTCGTACATCAGAATTGTTTTTATCATCTGAATGTCTTAATTAAGGTTTTGATAGTCCTCTCAAACATGTTCGAATATTTTCTTCAATTATTACCTTAATGCTCTTTTTTATTAGTTTTCCATTATGAATGTTAGTTTTATATTAACCTTAATGTTTTATTAACTTCCCAAACTAATGAGGGACAAGTTATAACTAAAATATGGGTAATGGATATGGGTTTATAGGTACTGAGTAAAGGTACTGATATTGAAGTATGAGTTTGGAAATATTGTAGCACCTACGTTAACCTACTCGATCTTATCCTCAGTGTCACCTGGTCTCTTTAATATATATATATATATATATATATATATATATATATATATATATATATATATAACGAGTCATTGCAACATTAAATCCTAGGAAAATTTATCTCTACATATGGGTTTCTTATTTAGCAGTTTAAGATAACAAATTTTCATGCTTAAACTTGAAGGTGATTGATTTGCTACTGGACACTACTAGGATCGTAAGGAAACCCCAGTATACTATGGCTTCAGAGGTTCCGTTGGTTCTTCAGTGCTGTGAATTTGATGACATTAAGTTTATATGTTCATCAGGTATTTCTGATTTGTAAGATATGAGTATAGTGGCTTATTGGTTGGTTGGATTCCTCCCGCAGATCTTACACTACTTAGTTAACATATTAATGCCATAAACTTTGATTGAATATATTTAATTGATTGCATATCTAGATGCTGGAGATGCTTTGCGGTTACACTTGGTGAATGAATGCCAAATTTACCAGCTTCAAGCTACAATCTTTCACGAAGCTCTTCTTAACTGTTTGCCTCTATCAAATGGTGCTGCAAATGCGTTAGCAAATTACTTCTCAATTACTTTGCTTTCTTCTTTTTATCGTGAATCCATTATCTATTTTGCTATAACCCTTCGTTTTCCAGATCAAAGCTTGACGCCTTTTCAGGGAACCAAGAAGAAAGTTTCCCATGTCCCTCTTATGTCACGTCCTACTGAGCGTGAGTTCTGTATCCTGAAATATTTTTGAAAATTATTTAAAAATTACTTAAATGCATGTTATAAATGGAATATGAATTATTTGTTTTCTTCCAAGCTCCTTACCAAATTATTTTCACAAATATACTTCTTGGCTCCTCTGATCTAACTGCTTTCTTGTTTTTGTTCAATTAAATCTAGCATCATATGAAGAACGCCGTGCCAAACTCAACGCAATTGCATGAAGATTTAGTTGGTCAACTTTGTTATATAACGTGTTTGGGTGAGCATTTGCATACTTAATTTTGTAAAATTATTTTTTGGTTAAAACTTAGAACTGAGTTTGAAGGGAGAGTAATTTTAGTATAATGTTATTTAATACTTTGGTAAAAATAATTTTTAGATGTGTAAATTGTCAAAAAAGGGTATCTATACACTATTAAAGTAATTATAATATTCAATTATGGGATTACTTTTGTCCATGCACGCACTACTGGGATCTTTTCCACTGGAAAAGTAACAACGTGCTTCCATCAAAACCATGATTTGGAATGCTGAATTGATTCTGTACAATTTTATCAAACATAGCAAAATGGACAAGGTATATTTACACATGGTGAGTAAATTTTACGTTTTTCTAGGCTCGGATCTGGATCGTCCAAAGTGAGTAATTTACTTTTCTGTTTTGTTCTTAGAGAGTAGAGTAAAAATTCTAAACTATTAATGAGAAAATAAATAGTTCATATTTCGTTTGAGTGCATAACAAATCATGCATATCTGTGTCAACAGTTGATTTCCTTAGTCTATCTTTGCTCATTTTACTGGGACCAAATCTTCCATACAGTCCTTCAACATGGTTTAGATTGTTAAGTGATGAATTCCTTTTTGCTTTAGGGTTTGGTTTTGTTGTGTGTGCTTATTTTTGACGTGTTCAACCCCCTCCCAATTGAGTTTGAAATTGAAAATGGCCTTGTAAAACGGGAATAAAACCGTTTATGCTCAATTTATAATGGGTCAAAGAAAAGTGTTTAATATAGTGCCATTTTTAAAAATAAAAAAAAAATCACTTTAAAGGTTTTTTTTATTCTATATGTAAATTTGTTATTCTTAATGAAGATTTATATGTATTGTTAGAACTTAGACTTGTGTACTGTAATATATTTGTCAGCGAAAAACTAAAGAACTCATGTACAAGGGTAATGAAAACGTAAGTAGGTTTTAATTAATTTTATTGTATTTAATGATATCTGTTCTAAAGTAATTTTCATTTAATTGATGCTCCAATTTCTAAATTGCATGGATTTCCTTCCTTTTGTTTTTCCAATTCTACTAAATGTGGTAGGAATATATGAATTTATTTTATTAAAGAGTAAATATCAAATTTGGTCCATGTAAAGCTGAGAAAATTGTTAATAGGTTTCTAATTAAAAATTTCATGTAAATAGTTTTTTAAATATTATTTTTGTTCGTATGTTGGTCATTATAATGGATGAATGATGTGTCAAAGAGGAAAGTTTTCTCTAAAGTGACAACATATTACATCTAATTTAGTTATGTAAAAAAAATAAGGGCTTTTAGAGTTAATACCTGATTGGGTGTATGGAAAGATTAAGGTAGTGACTAAGAGGTCTTTGAATAGAATTTGTAATGTAAACGAGTTTTTTAATATTAACAATATTGACTCGTTAGTTGTTCCATTAATAAAAGAACTATTAATAGCACATAAATGATGGATGAATGATCTGGCAAGAAGATTTTTTTTTTCACTTGAACGCTTCATGTACTCTTATGTTAATGGAGTTTTCACATTTGTTGAAGTAAAAGTTCCTCTAGTTTAGTAAGATTAATAGAATCTTTTATTATTGTATGATCTAGTTTTACCAATATACATGGTGTTCTTTACTAGAGATTTCAGTTTCATTATTTAATTTGAGAGAAACACTTATTCTCCTTCTTAGACTTTCATTGTCATAAGAAAATCCATTACTATAATGAGTGGATGTGTTTATGCTATGGAGTTTTATTTGCAAGTAAAGCATTTTAAATTTTCTCTTTCCCTACCTGCAAGTTATGGTGTAATTTTTTCTCCCCACTTTCATGATTTTGTTGTAATTGTGCAATTTTCCATGTAATTCATGGGGATATATGTCTAACTTCCCCTCTGTGTTTAATGGTCTAAAGGATATTGTCGTTGATATTTTGTTTTCTAATATAAGGTTACTCTGTGGAATTTGATTTGGTTGGTGTGGATGATTTATTTAGCCATTGGCGGATTTTGATTTTGATCAAGGGAGCCACACTAATACAACAAAATGTAGCTTTAATATTTAATTTTTAGATAAAGTTAGTAGAGTTCATTTTTCTTTCTCCTACACATTTCCTTATCTTGCATGTGCAATATATGGAATAAGTAGGCTCTTTTTAATCACCAATGATACTAATTTTAATTTTGCTCTCAGTCAAGAAAACAATGGATTTGGCAAAATGTCCTCATTCTGAGTGGTAAATCCATAATTTAAGTCTCTAACTAAAGAATTCTAGTAAACTTTTGCTGTAACAAATCAACAACGGGTAACCAAATAGACCATATAATGCGATGAACTCAAATTAATTATAATATCTAACGCGCCCTAATCATAGAATATGATTTCTAAATCAATTGAAAATCCATTTTCCCTTGAAGAGTTTCACACATTTGTCATAGTTTGTTAAGCGAATTGAAAATGATATGAAGAAAAATTGGCATAATTGTGAGCTGAAAACATAATTTGAATGGTTGTGGAGGTGGGATGACTTAGGTAAAACAGACAAAAGCTAGTTCCCAATACTTTGCTTGTCCATGTCTCCAAAGTTGGGTGCCTTCAAGCTAACTCCTAATCTGGTAATCACCATGTGCCAAAAGGTTGAACCACTCAAACAACTCAACCCTTTTCATTCCTCTTTCTCGCTGATGGCGGGTTAATCATAGCCCTATGCTTGTTATCATATGTATGGGTAAGCATGGTCGCACTTCCCTACCATTCTTTCAATAATAATTCCTCAGTGGAACCCATTTCCACCCTAAAGTTTCATATTCCGGATTAGACACTCTCTTCTCTTAATTAAACTTTCTCAATATTAACTTCATTTTTTAAATAATTAAAGCCAATAACTTAATTAAAATACGAAACAAGATATATCCAACAAATATAAAATTTCACTAAAATATGCTATAATCTAATTTTTATACATGTTAAAAATAAAACTTTAAAGTTAACTCAAACTAATGTAAAATAAAATTTAAATTTGCACTTATTCGTACACTCTAAATTCACTTTATCACTTTCACCTATTTCTTAAACAAATACTATATTTTTCTGTTGAGATAAATATTTATAAAGAAATTATATTATATTCTTTTGATGCAAGAAGAGAGAGAAGAGGGTGGAGGGAAATTCGGATAAAAAAAAAAAAAAGCGGAAACAAAATTAAAATCTCTTTACACGAATTGTCGCGGAATGTGATATGTGTAAGGTCTGAATTTGGAAGAGGAGAGAGACATGGAAGCCGCGATGGGACTGATGCGGAGGATTCCGCCGAAACACACAGAAACTGCTCTCTCTGCACTTCTCACCCTTATGCCTCACCACTCCTCCGATCTCCTCGCTCAAGTCGATCAGCCTCTCCAGGTCTTTCTCTCTTTAATCTTTATCCCAATTTCTTCAATTCACGGAATGCCATTTCGGGAACCATAAATAATTCAATTACCATAGTTACTCTTTCTTTAAATAGGGTTAAGGATAATTTTTGGTGGAGGATGAATGTTGTGTCGCGATTTGCTTTCCCAACTTCTTTTTATGAATTGTTGTTGACAAAAGCAGGTTCTGTGCGATGTGGATTGCGGGAAGGAGTTCATTTTGTGTGAATACAACAGAGATGCAGACTCTTACAGGTTATTTTTTCATAAACATCGCTATATCTGCTTTCTGCTGGATTCAATATGCTTAGTGTGTGTTGTCAAGCATGTTTCTCTATTTTTTGTGTGCGTGTGTGTCTACTTGATCGAGTAGCTTTTGTTTCCTTTGAAGCTAACCTAGGTGTGACCTTTATCTAGTCATTCTTTTGGTTGGACTCATTGCTAGGAGCTTGTACTGAAGGAATGTTACATCTAGTATGCTTGAACTTAGTTTGCTGTAGCGTTTAAACATTTTTCTTTTAAAAGAGATTTAGCTCTATTTATGTCGATGTAAAGATATAGAAAATTTGTGGTGTCTGGAATCAGAGAACGAGAGGGGAAATGAAGGAAATGTATTTTCTTTCGTGAATAGTATATGGTTAATTCTATGATTTTTTTAATATAAGGAAAATACCATTGAATGCATTTACTGGCCTTTTCGTGAATATGGCTGTGTAGTAGAAAAATAACAGAATATTTTATGGAAAAGTTGTTCTTCAAATGGAGACCAGTACAAATGTTTAATTGTGTGTTGCTAAGTAGTTAAGTTCCTGTTCCATAGACAGATCTGTAATTTATTTCTCTTGATTGTTCCCCCAAATTTTCCTTTTTAACGTGTTTACTATTTAGGCACGGTTTAAACTTATTGTTCACTGATGAATGTCTCTACAGATCACCTTGGTCAAATATATACCATCCACCGTTAGAAGATGGGTCCCTCCCTTCTTTAAAGCTGCGGCAGCTGGAAGTTGAAGCAAATGACATATTTGCAATATATCGTGACCAGTGAGGTCCTTTACTTACCTCATCTTTAGAGCTTATGTGCTGTTTTTAGATGTCTTTTTAACAAATCTTTTGTCCGCAGTAACTTATTACCTAAAGTTTGTGTGTTCTTGCTGTCTATCTGAATACAACTTTTTAGCTATTTTGTTTTAAAACAATATGCACCATTAATGGATAATGTCATAGGTATTATGAAGGAGGCATTTCATCAGTTTACATGTGGGAAGATGATAATGAAGGTTTCGTAGCATGCTTTTTAATAAAGAAAGGTGGGCCTGTTATTTGAGTAATACTCTAATGGAAGACACTACTTACGGTTGTGACCTTGTTTCTGATGTGATTTTTTTGCAATATTAAAGATGGCTCAAAGACAGGGCAGGGTAGACGGGGATATTTAGAGGAAGGAGCATGGGATGCTATACATGTTATAGAGGTAAAATGCCATTCCATCGAAGACTAAGCACTGACAAATACAGCTGTATAACAACTTTTAATGCAATGAGGAACTATAACGTCTCTATTTAGCTCTAAATTTTCGGAATATTTTCAGTAATTCTTAGCCCTCCATTTTTTGTTAATTTAGGTGGGACCAGAGGAAGAAAACAACAATTATCGTTTGACCAGCACAGTTATGCTGACTATGACTACAGATAAGGAGTCATCTGGAACTTTCAGTTTATCTGGATCAATTAGACGTCAGGCATGTTCAATCAGAATTAGCTCATGTTGCATGTTGGCAATTAGATCTTTTAATTATCGGTTGTATGCTAATTTTCTTTTTTCCTTTCTTGAGAAGCTACGTCATGAACAACAACGTACCCTGATTGAATTACACGATTTTTGTTTGGTTAATGAAGAGTGCTAATATTCTTTCTTGCCTATAGCTCGACTCATCTTTTTATCTTCAGTTCTAATCCTAAATTAGTTCTCCTTATATTTAGATGAATATGAGACTATCAGTTGCTGATGGACATCTTTCTAACATGGGAAGGATGATTGAAGAAATGGAGAGTAAACTGAGGAACTCACTAGATCAGGTAATTTTTTTTATTATAGGATTCAAGCCTCAACAGCATACTTGCATTTGAGTTTTTCCTTCTTTTTTCCTTTTCTGTTACTTGTTCTTCGGTCAGGGAAAGGGTTTGGGTATTTTGTAAATTGGCAGGTATCCGTATGTTAATAATACACGTTACAGGTGTACTTCGGGAAAACAAGAGAAATGGTTTGCACACTGAGACCACCTTCTGAAGTGGCCCAGATGAGAATGCCCGAGAGCTGATGTGGCGTTGCATGGTGTAGCAGAGAGAAATTACTTTGTTTCCTTCATATGTTTTGGGTTATTGGCTGGTAACTTGTGTCAGTATTTGCAGTAGGTAGTTTCGTTTTATAGAGGTAGTTATGTGTGTTGTTTGAGTGCCAATTGTTGCTTCTGTAGTGGATAAGCATCATGTTTGTTGTTGATACTTGAATGTTCAACGAAACAGTGAAATCCCAAAACTTGTTCTCACGATAAATGCCTGATATGATGGATTATTTTATCATTGTTGGTATTATTAACCAGAAGTAACATATGACCGTGGGAATGAAGATCAATACCAGCCCGAGTAAGGTAACATCGTCTAGAATCATGGGCACGGGCAATTTTGATACCAATAGATTTGTAATACTTAGATATACTAATTGCTTATATTATAAGTGGATGAAATGTTTTTTTCTTTTTTTGTTATTTATTTTTCTTCAATGTTATCCGAATTAGAACAAATCGATTGGATTGACTAGGAATCAATCACTGGACTAACCTCCCAATTCCGTTATCTTGTAAAAAAGTGTAAAATCAGTTTAGTAGATTCACATCTGGGCATAATTAATTAGTTTGACTGATTTATTGGAAAAAGTTATATATATATTTTAATCAAAATATTGAATACTATGATGATGGTATTAGTCTAAGGGTATGATATTGATGGTTTGATGCATTAGGGCACTATCTTCCAAATTTAAATTTTATTAACGAATACGTTATTTATTTATTAAATATAGCGAGTTCATAAAATTGTGATTTTAATATTTTTCTTTCAATTGTAAAGAGTGCGCTTAAAAAAATGTATTAAAGAATCTGTTACTAGTTTTTTTCTTGATGATTGTATCAATTTTATTTATTTAATTTTTAACTTGATTTGCTAATCAAAATCGTTACGCATTGTTATTTTTTTCTGTTATGAGGTCTTATGTTTAATTTTTAACATCACATATTATGAGATATTAGTTATGATATTTATCAGTAAGATTTAAATTACATATATAAGATTATGAATATTACATTGTTTTTGTCTAATATTCTAAAATCTGTTTATATGAAAAATTATTATTAAAAAACAACCTGTTTAACGACTTTTACATTGTTTTCGTTGCTTCCATCGCCTGTTTAATTTGAAAATCCTAACATTTTTATTAACTAATACTTCAGTAATATTTTTCATATTCAATTAACTAAAAAATTAATAAAGTTAAGACATTTTTAGGATAATCATGTTCAATATCACTCAATCAATTAATCAAATTAACAGTTGGCCTTCAAAGTGTAATTGGGAGTATTTATGATTAAAAAAAAATGTTAAGTCTAATTTAATTTCCACAAAATTAACTTGTAAGGTGAGATTTGCACTTATTTATATATTATTATGAAATCGTTTTATTTCTAGTCAGTGAAACTTCCAACATATTTCCTCACACCGATGTATATACATATCGTACGTGGGATTAGACATTAATGTTTAGTATGATAATGACTTTCATGTTAGCATAGACTCTAATTCAAGACTTTGATACTGTGTTAAAAAAATGAACTTTAAACTTAACTCAATCTCACAAAATCGATTTTTTAAGGTAAGATTTGTACTTATTTATATATTATAAAATTGACTTGTATATGTGAAATTTTAACCATTTATATATGAAAGATTATTAAATCTTTTTTCAAAAGTTACATTAAAATATTTAATTTACTAGTTTGTTTGATCTTCAGACAAAAAGTATAATATATTTTTGTATATCGATTGGATATATATATATATATATATATATATATATATATATATATATATATATATATATATATATATATATATATATATTAAAATAAATTCACAATTCATAAATTAAAAGAAATTATGATAATAATATAATTAAATAAAGTTGTCTTGTTCATTTATATTTACATTTAGATATGGCAGAATGATTTTGTGGTATAAATAAGTGCGTAAAATCAATGGAGGAATAACATGTTGAATAATAAAATTTTGGTTTAATTATTGATTTAGTCCTTTAATTTGTTATTTTGGTTTATTTTGGTCTATTTATTATTTTTTGGTTCAATTTAATCTTTTAATTTTTTAAAAATGTTCCATTTAGTCATATCATTCATTTTAATTCAATTTAGTCATCTCATTAATTTTAATTCAATTTAGTCATTTTATTTTATAGATGATCTAATTTTGTCTTTACTACTTTGAGACAAAATTAGTAATTAAGCTTAATTACAACTTATATGAATATGTTAAAATATTTTTTTATAATTTATACATCAAATCACTCCACCTTAATGTAAAAAATTTAAGTATTTAGGTGGGATGTAAAAAATTAAATAATTTGAGTATTTAGCATGAGTGATTTGATGTATAAATTATAAAAAAATATTTTAACATATATATATAAATTGTAATTAAACTTAATTACTAATTTGGTCTCAAATCGAGAAAGACAAAATTAGATTGTTTAAAAAAAAGACTAAATTGAATAAAAAATAATAAAGAGACATATTAAAACGAACGAAAGTAAGATAATAAGAAGAATAAAACGAACGAAAGTAACAAATTAAATAATTAAATCACATATTAAGCCTAAAATTTTATATAAGTGCAAGATGATGGTGTACATGTTTGACATTTCCTTTTGAATAAATGCATGCATTCATGCAAGCTTCCTTATTATTGCTCAAACATCTACTGCATAAAAATATACTGTCAAACCAATTTTTTTCATACAATAGTTTTTTTATAATATTTATCTTTTACTAATAACAAAGATTAATAGAAAATAAAGATTTGATGCGGTTGATAGAAAAAAATGGGGAAAATGAATAATAAAAAAAATGAAAAGTTGTTGTGAAAATAGTATAACTCAAGTAAACATATTTTTTTATATAACATTGTAACTACATTAAAATATTTCATTGACAATAAATTTTAGACTAAAAATGATTAATGGTTATCATGACTAATTTAGATATTAATTTAAAAAATAAAAATTATAATTAATTTTTAAATTGGTCTCTAAAATTTAATTATCAAATTTTGACTATCAAAGAAGTTAGTTTATAAATTAGTCACTAAATATTAATTATTAAAGTTTTGACTACTAAAAATTTAATTTCTAAATTAATCTCTAAAATTAAAAATCAATTTAATGACTAATTATAATTTTCTATTTATAATATATTCATGACTATTTTAGTGACAAATAATATTTTAATTTGTAAATTAATATCAAATTATTCATTAGAATAACTAATATTTTTTTGTCAATTACAATTGTTACTATTTAATAGTTTTTTTTTAACGTGTCTCCTTCTTTACTTTTATTTAGATTTACTTGATTGTTTTTGTCTCTCTAGTAATGAATTAGTTTTATAAATGATGGATATGATTTGTAAAACATAAACTATTTGAGTCAAATGGAATAATTATAGTAATTTGAGACTGGTGATTAAATTAAAATAATTTTATGTCAATCGATATACTTAATGGTAATGATTGATTAGTCTTACTATATTTTTTTAATAAAAGAAGCCTTAGGAAGACAAATTCGTACTTAGCTTGTCCTTTAACTCGATTTTGACCCTTGAATTTTAATAACATTTTATTCTTATTCCGTTCACATTGTGTTTTTCTCTTTCTACTGATCATTAAGTTTTAAATTATGATAATAAATACTGTTATGAACAAGATTTGACAATAATAAAAAATTATCATTTCAATATGTTATGTTAGCAAGAATTCAATTGTTTCTCAGTGAATATCAATGTTTTTATTATTATTTATAATTGTAGTATTAAACTTCATCTAAATGTCAACCTAATGAAATTAGTATGCTTTCTAAAATTACTTATAGATGATGCAATTTAAGATATAACATGTTGATAAATTATTTTTTAACTTATTTCGATAATGTTTCTAAAATGTAGTCTAATGGTATGTTATTGATGGTTTAAGCATCATTAAAAAGTCTAATAAGGCACTATCTACCATCTGTACTGACTTCATCATATTTTCCCTATCTATACTACCTCTGCTCAAGTATCTATATATGATAACATATGAAAAGAAAAGAAAAAGGCAAGCTAAGGCATTTAAAAGAAGATGAAAACTAATTAGGTAGAATAAAAGAACCAAGGATGACAAAAATACTGTGCTCACGGGTATCCGCAGATAAAATCTGTGAGAGAAAATTAGTATTCGTGGGTAACAGATATTTTAATACCCGCTTATAAATGGTTCGGGTACGGATATCATGTTACCTGTACCCACGAATACCCGTTATCCGTAAAATATTAAAATAAAATTTAATTTATGTTTTATTAAGTTAAATTTAATTAAAATTAAAATTAAAATTAAATTTTATTAGGTTAAACTTAACTAAAATTAAAATTTATATTATATTATATTATATTTTTTTTTATAATTTTATTTCAATTTTATTTTAAAAAATTATAAAATATATATCTTTTTTAAATATTTGTAGGTATGCGGGTACATACGGGTATTCATGGGTTTTAAAAAAATTTGCGGGTATTTTTTAAACTGGTACTCAACGAATAAACGAGCGTGTAATGCCTGGATTTTTTTTTGCAGGTAGGCACTATCCGTGCCTAACCCGACCTATTGTCATTCCTAAGAAGAACATACAAGAATATAAAATAAATCTTTTACTAGAAAAACAAACTCAATGATTTAGTGTTAGGCTTTTACAGAAATTACTACTAAAGTTTCACTCATCATTACAAAGCACTGACATATCCAATTCCTATCACAATTATACTCACATATGTTGTTTTCGGAAGATTGGTGTATTGAACGGATTCATGAAACTTTGTGTTAGGAATCCAAGTGTGATTCTAAGTCCTACATTGGCTAGAATTGAGAAAGTGGAGCACTATATAAGAATAAAGACCCATAAACCCATTGTCTTAAGGTTTTGGGTTGAGAGTGGTGTCAATGTCTTATGTGGTTGAGCTCAGGTCTCATTGGTGTTGTATCTCCCCAATGAAACCCCCTCCTCTGTAAAACCTAACACTTTGCACCTATCATACTTATTTACTATCTCCGATGTCATTATTAGAGAGGGATTAAGATCAAACAAAATTTAACTTAACAAGTCATGACAGGGTTAAATTCACTAGCTCCCTAAGTATGATCATCTTTCATATCATATTGTTTAATATGTGAAGTCTCCTTTTACTCTCACCACCTAAATATCATATTCTATGTGAGTAAAATACTAGTAAAGTCATGATTCTCACCCTCAGAATTCCTTTTCAATATACTTTGACATCTTAAATAGTGGAAGAACCAAATCTTTTATTTCTAAGCCAAAAAGGAAAAAAAAAAACAATTCAAACAAAAATTGAGTGTTTTTCTAAACTTCAGACCCGTCGCTCAATGTCTTCCCCTTACTGCCTAAGGGTGTTCGAAGCTTCTAAACAATTGAATTTTCCTTCTACCAAAATATCATACCAAACTTATCAACATTATTATTTACTATAATATCAACCTCTCAAATTTGTTCTTTTTTCAACCATGTCAACATCACATTTATATCACGTTTGGTCACAATAAATACAAGAACTCATAACAAATTAACATATCAGTTTCTATCATCTTAATTTCTCTCATTCTATAACACATAATTCACACACCTATCCCTTACACCAAGAATCATTTTCTTTTAGTACTCATTGATCTAATTCTCATTCATAACATTAAACAACTCAGTCATGTTATCACTCTACAATTCATCAACCATAAAAATATACCCAACTCAAAACACATATCATTAAAAACTCTAAGAAAATTGCATCAAATCAAACCTCACAAAATATTTAAAGGTTATGTCGTTATAAATTCTCATTTTAAAACAATTTAAATGATCAGTTTCCCTTTATCACTATTCTTTCTTTTACACAAGGTGTCCATTTCCAACGGTCATATATTCACAATTCAAAAGACTAAAATCAACGGTTGAACAATGGTTTAAGGATCACAACGAGTTAAAGATTCATATAAAAAGAAAAATCACATCTACCAGAAAAATTAAAATTGCTATATCCAAGAAGAAAAATTTAAAATTACCCCAATATAAAATTGATTGTACGGTAAAATTCTTAGTAATTGTTTTGGATCTTAAATAGAGAAAACAAAGCAAATCATCTTACTAAGGAAAAAGATTGAGAACCAAAAATTAAATAGATTTATGTAAAGGACCTTTGTTTTCTAAAAAGAAAAATCCTTTAGAAACCTTTTAATTTTTTTATAATATATAAACTGTTATTAATAAAAAAAACCCGAATAGTATTATTATAATAATATAATTCTATTCTCTCTAGAATTTATAATCAAGTTGTCACAAAATACGTTATTGATTTATTAAATATAGTGAGTTCATAAAATTGTGATTTTTAATATTTTCTGTCAATTGTAAAAAGTGCGCTTAAAAGAATTTATTAAAGCATCTGTTAATAGTATTTTTTTTCTTGATATATATACACTAAAACAATTGTCGCCCACTAAAACATTTATATATATACACTATAATATAAAAAAAGCAAATATATAACAATCATATTATGATAATATAATAATATGAACTTACGTGATTCATAAATTAAAATTAAATAAAGTTGTCTTGTTCTGGTATATTTACACCTTGCAGGATGGTTGATATAAATAAGTGTCAATGGAGGAATCAAAGCGTCGTGGATAAAAAATTAGCTTATTAATAACACATTGACTAATAAAATTTTATATAACTGCAAAGTGATGCTGTACATGTTTGACATTTTTCTTTTGAATAAATGCATGCATTCATGCAAGCTTCCTTATTATTGTTCAAACATCTATTGCAAAAATATATACAGTCAAACCAATTTTTTTCAATGCAATAGTTCAATTTTTTATAATATTTATCTTTTACTAATAACTGATTTGATGAATTTGATAGAAAAAGATGGAAAAAATGAATAATAAAAAAAATTAAAAGTTATTGTAAAAATAGTATAACTCAAGCAAAAATATTTTCTGTCATATAACACTACGTCCATGCTTACTATTTTTATATGTACTTGGTTGTTTTTGTCTCTTCAGTGATTAATTAGTTTTATAAACAAGTGATAAAGATGAATTAAAAAGTTAATTATAAAATTTTACCGAATAGTATTAACAACGGAGATATTAAATTTGATGACAATAAAATTTTATTACTTAACTATTTTAAAGGTTCAACTATGTTAAAACTATTTTATTATTTAGTTATTTTTTATATATCAAATTAATTATAAATGATAGAAATATAATATTTATGAACATTGTTCTTTACATAAAATAAAATTGTATTAAGATTATGATAATTGTTATTCTTAATTGGTTTCTTTAAAACACTAGTCGGCAGAAACTATTCATTAAATGTGAAGTATTAAATCATTAATAAAACTTCAAGATACTGATCTTGATCTTAATACTGACCACCTTTAAAAGCATCATTATTTAATCATATATTATTTTCTAATTATTTTTTTATTGATATTTTCCTAAAAAATAATTTAGTAAATAATATAATCTATTTGAACTTCTTTAGTTTTAAATATAATAATAAGAATTTGTATCAAACAAATAATTTACATTGATGCCAATTTATCATGAAATCAATAAAATGTTAAGTAACATGTAAAATTTATTATTATTTTTTGTAATATTTAGATCTTAAAAAATAATTTCTATGTCAATATATTTTCTTTTGTTATCATTTGACTTTTTTTTAGAATTGATGTTTTTTATATTTAATATATTTTTTTCCAAGTATATTTTTTGGTTCGGTCCCTCACCACATGGCATAATTCATTGTGTCGATTATAATTTTTATTGTTTTTATCATTAATCTATTCTCTCTGTTAATTATTCAAATTCTACCTTAAATAAAGTTAAATTTATTTTTTTCATTTTTTTTTACATTTATTCAATGCAGAGTCTCCTCCAGACGCGGTGTTCAAAGATACTGATAAAGCAGTTTATTAAGTTTATTAACATATATTTGGCGAATTCGTTTTAGTCAAAATTCTTAAATTATTAAGAACGCGAAGACAAGTTCCAACGCATAAGAGTCTCTTTCATAGAAGCTTTATAATGGAGAATGATAACATAATAATATAATGTGCTGGAATTTCAATTCACATTCACACAGACAATTTTTTGGTTAAATATATTTTAGTATTTGACTTTGACATGAATTGTAACCAATAAAGAAAATATGTAAATGAAAAATATATTAATAAATTAACATTTATAAATGTTAAAATAATTCATTTTTCTAGTTTTTATTACAAATAATATCAATCGTTCATAAGTTAGATGGATTAATTCACGATTGTTGTGTTTAGAGTACTGTATGGATTCGACTCAACAATTTTGATTTAAAGAATTTCATAAAGAAAACAAAGACGAAATTTAAAAAAATAGTAAAAACAAAAATAATTTATATTTTCTTATATAAAGTACTTTATAGTAAACAATTTTCTATTTTTTTAATATATTGAAGTATAAACCAAAATACTTTATATTTTCTCATGTTGTTCAATCATGAATTAATGTATTATAAATAATTTTTTTTAAGATTATGTATTAAATGAATCAATTGAAATCTTCAAAATACTAATATAAATACATCAAAGTATATTAAACTTAACTATAATGTAAAAATATAATAAAAAACTTACTATTTTAACTTTAAACTCTACAAATAAACATATCTACAAAATTTATAAAAATTATACTTAATGATGTGTTACAAATAGTGTTGTTAGTAAAGATAGAATATTAGTTTTTTTTTCCAATTTTAAAAGTTTAGACAAAAATAATCATTTTCTTACAGATTTATAACAAACAAATTGTAACACTAACTTACATATACAGGAACATTCAATCGTAGTTGACATTTTCAAAGACAAATATATAGTTACTCTTTAAGCATTTAAATGTAAATGAACTATATAATGATATCTTCCACCCAATGGTGTTCTGGATTACAATAAAAGTTCATAGTAAATGAAATGATACAAGGGAACCGTAGTAGTAGTAGTAGGAATAAGGAATAACAAATAGTGACACGTAAAAATCTAGTACTCTTTTAGCAACTTACACCTCGAAAAATTGTTTTAAGTACATGATAATAAATAATTATAATTATAAAAAAAAAAAAAAAAAAAAATCCTTAATCACATCATCATAGTTATGCTACACAAGGTGGGTTGGCAAAACCTACAGTAACAAGATGAACTGAAAAAAAAAACACTAAGCTCCAATCAACTTGAGAAATGCCTATAATAAACCTCTGGTCTGGTCCTAAAGAAAAAAAATATGGGTTCTGATGTGGGTTTCAAGAATTACAATGTGACTATTCCTTCGCTGCCAGCCTTGCCTCAAACCCCCCTCCAGGCCTTTTTACAAGATTGAAAGGCATGTATGTGCCAAGAAGTCTGTCCCATATGGAAAAGAATGGCTGAGAATAATTGTACTTGAGCCCTTGTAGTTGATGATGAATGTCATGGTAAGCTGTGTTGTTCTGGAAAAGCAAATGGAAGATGTTGCCAGGTAACCACAGTCCACAGTGATCATCAACAGTTTTCACCACAGCAAAGCAGAAGAATACAACTGCTGTTCTTGCAGTCATCCCTGAGACAAGAAATGAGATGGCACCACCTACAGTGTCAAGTAGAAGACCCTCCATAGGGTGATTGTAAAGGGCTCCTATTGCATAAGGAACCACCAGTCTGTGATGCTGGGAGTGGATATGGCGATATAAAAACTTGTTCTGATGCATGTACCTATGCACAAAGTACTGCCATGTATCCATCACAAACATCGCAATAAGGATCTGCAAGATTTGCTTCGGCATAGAAGGCTGCACTATAACCCCGGATGCATTCGTCGTTGTAGTCAACTGCAAAGTTGCAGGATGCGTATCATCAGAAACAGCTAAAGAATTTGTCTACAGAAAACTGTTTGATTTCTAACACTGCATAGGTAATTTCTCTCTCTCCAGACATTTATTATGATAGGTCCACTATAATTTTTATCAGCTATCTAGAAATTCCAAACAGTTTACTTAATAATTTAACATACTTAAACACATCATTTAAGTAATAGCCACGTTCTACTACTATAAAGGGTCCGTTAAATTTTAATATAAAGGAAGTTGTGAAGAGGGATCTCATGGTAAATAACATCTCCAAAAAAATTGGTCTGTAACCATTTAATGGCGTTGTTGTGAAATCCATGTAGCCAACTTCACCTAGTGGGATAAGACTTTGGCGGTGGTGGTGTTGGTATTCCTATACTGTCTCCAAATGTGATTTCTCTTTCTTCCTTATAATATCTCTTCTTTTGCCAGGGCTACAAAAGTTCATTACAAATTCAGACTAAATTTTACACTTAAGTGGAACCTAAATTCCCATGAATGAAAAGGCAGAAGGCAGAGTCTCAACTGAAAGCCAAACCTAATTTACAAGAAAATATTCAACTAAAAATTATAATGTAGATTGATTCTTCCAAATAATCAACTATTATATAGCATGAAACAAAATGACCGAAAGAAAGAGGGAAGAGAGAAGAAGAACAAACAGAAAGTATAAATATAAGAGAAACAAAGAGATCAAGGGGCCAACACGGCGCTTCAGTTATTGTTTCGGCCTGCCTTATATACAACAGTCATACTTTATTTATAAGCAGATAATCAACAACTGTGAAATCATATCTAACAGTAGATGACTATATAATATTCTTTTCTTATTTATATTTTCATATCACACCTTCACTGTTGATATGCCACCTAACATGTCTAGATGGAAGCTCATATCTAACATCAAACCATTCACATATCAAGCAATTGGACAGACCACTCGATGAACATGCCACACCATGCAATTTAGTAGATCCCGTATAGAGAGACACGTGACGCCCTGTCAAGCTGAAAATATATTTTACCCAATAAAGAGCTTATATATTTGAAGCTGAACAATTCATGAAAAACAAGGATGGATCATTCTTAATTATAGCTAAAGACTATTGTTTTGAGATGGACAAATCAAACTCGTTACATGGTGGGAAATGATTACATATAAATTAATTCATAGAGTTTTCACGCTCAAAATATTGTGTCTGTGAGAGCATGAGAAAGCAAAAAAAACAGAAATGGATGAAAACGTAAAGAAGCAACTACCTAATTGAAATCACTGATCGCTCTCTCTTATTCCCAAGCATTATACGTGAAATACATGTTATCAAAATCACTTTGCACTAATAGAAGAGTCACTTGTGCTCTTCTACATTTCGGGCTTGGTTTTCCTAATATTACTCTTTCATTGGTCTAATTATGGGTATTAAAATTTTTTAATCAATTAATTCAGCCAAAGGTATTTTATGAAACGCCTTCTCGTTTAATGCAGAAGTTGCAGCTTTAACATAACTAATGCCATGTCATTTTGCAAATCAAACAAAGAGGCTCTTGTCCTTTTAAGATGGGAAGGGAGGATATGAGAAACATAAAGGGTCATTTGTCCAAAAATCTAAATAGATGAAAGCAACCAAGGAACAATTAGAAGTAGGGATAATCTTACTAAACACAAACTAGAAAATGGAATGACAGATTCATTTTAAAAATGCTATTAACAACACTGAGAAGAAAAGCATCAGCAAGCAACAGTGCTCAAACTTGAATAGTTCTTTCAAGTAAAATACTATGTTAACGACAAATGTTATTTGTAGAAACTAACTGAAATGTAGAAGAACTGAAGAACTGACCAAGAATAGAGCAACAATTGCCTGAACAAGCTGCTGAAGCAAAACACCCTTCACAACTGTTGAAAAGGGAACCAAATTCTTGTTTTCCTCGTCTTTCATAGTATGCAACCGATACTTCTCTAAAGGCGGGAGCAAGTGATAAAATCCAGCATATACCCAATAAATCACAATAGGGGCAAACGTGCCCATCAATTCATCGCTCACATATCCTTCCCAGAAAACCATTGTACAGATCCAAACGTGGAAACAAGTCAATTCCAAGCAAAAACAATCCCAGCCAGAAACAAACTCAGCAAGTCAAAGCTGCATTACAGCTAAAGATCTTAACTTGGACAAGCTCCTTCACTCCCTGAAAAGAAAATTCAAGACTGATCACTTGATGAGCAGACACAAGAAGAAACAAAAATAACTAACAGCTTGACGTGTGTTTGTTTACTTATTCTAATACTTCGCAAAAACCAAAGAAAGAAAAACAAAAAGAGAAACAGAGTTTTTCATTAAACCGCGTTGAATTCCAAAAACCTGAGAGTGTGAAGATTTTGAAACTTCCCCATAAGTTATCAGAAACCAAATTCAAAGCAAGAAACATTCCAACAACATAAAAAAATAACCCATAATAGAATCTAGAACCATAGCTTACCGGGATACACAGACGCTAAAAATGTTTTCAGCGCATTGGTCGATCAGATCTAGGGCATAATCTGAAAGGGATAAACAGTGGTGACAGTTGTGAGATTCCGAAGATCTCCAAAAGTTCGAATTTTTATTTCAAACTTGAACTAATTTTATTGTTTTTTTGCACTTTATCTTCTCTCCCTTCTCTGTACCTTCTCCCTTCAGAGAGAAAAGAAACGTTTTTGGGAGACGCGAAAATGATTGGGGCATTTTCTTTTTCGCCCCTCCGTGACCTAACTTTGATGCTAGGAAATGAGAGAAATAGTGATGGATCCACGTGTTGCAAGCCCGTGAACCCGATCAAGCATCCTTCCATCGCGAACGTTCGAAAAGAGTTTTTTTTTTGCCATTTTTCGTAATTGGACAGACAACAACACATTTTCTTATATAGTTTGTAGTGTCACTTAATAATATCGTAAGATTAAAATGTATATATAATTAATGTATATATATATATATAATATGTTTTAAGTATAAGATAAATTTGAAATTTTTAATTCAGTTTTCGATAAGTTTAAAAAAATTTAATTGAGTTTTGTTAAATTTTTTTGTACTTTTAGTATTTAATAAATTTAATTTTTTCGATTAAATTATGCATGTATATTGATTGTAAGCATGAAACTAAATAGAGTGATACATTTTTCATAAAAAAATATATACTAATTAAAATTGATGAAAGTTATATGAAAAAACGGAATAAATATAATAATGTTACGTAGTAGTTTTTTTTTTTAACCGTGAGAGTTTTTTTTAATAAAAAAATTTAATTAGTATTTTGCTTTTTTATCTAAATTTATAATTGTAATATTTATTTTTTTAAGTCCATTTTTATGCTCTAATAAGGTTTGAGTCTGACTTTATTAGAGGGTCCCAAGTCAGCTCATTTAGTACTCCAAAATCCCTTCCAGACACTTACTATTTCATTATACTTTTTTTTGTAAGACAGTTTCCCTCCCTTACTTTCTTCTCCAACAGAAACTTTGTTAGGGTTTGAGCAAGTTTCTCATCCGAGCTAGCAAAACGTCCTTCCTCCATGTAAGTTAAGTTCAATCTTTCCCTTTTTTCTCCTCTTCCTGCTCGGTTACCTTGGTTTAGTCTTGGGTTGTCCCTAGAGATTTATTCTCGCCGTTATGTCCGTAGTTTACAATTGCATAGTTCGTCTTTAGAGCTGTGGTCAGTGACGAATCTTGATTAAAATATATGGGGGAACCAAAATAATGTACTGAAAATTTACATATTTAATATTATTGTCGTCACTCATTCAATGAAAGTAAATAATATTCTAGTATAGCTATAACTATAAAACAAACTACACTAACTATCTGATTGTCCATCGTTTTTTCATATCCTTAAACTTATCAAATAATTTAATCATAACTAAATTTTTTAGCTTTTTTTTCTTCAATATAAATAATCATATTATTTACAAAATATTTATTTCCCATTTTTCTAATGTGCACATATCAATTCAAAAGTCGCCATTGTTATGCGATTAACAACCGTATTGTCATGTTTTGATCTTGACTCTTCTTTTATCAATTCTAAAAAATGAATTTATTCTTTTGTTTTTCAACAATATACCTATTTAAAAAACAAGTTTAAGACTAAAAAGTAATTTATCATAATATAATTAATAATTGAGAGACATAATTACTAACAAAAATTATGATAATCAATTCACTACCAAGTGAGACAAGAGAAAATTACTTTTTTTCTTCCTGTGTGGTAACGTAATAAAAAGAAATCAGGTAAGGGTAAGAGATAAATACAACATGTGAAAAACTAAAAAAGACAATAAAAATAAAAAATAAAAATTATCTTAATAATTTATTTTCTTTATTATATTTGATTTAATATTTTATTATTTATTAACATTAAATATTATATCCTATAAAAAAATAAAAAATACATAATTTTATTTTCATTAATTTTTTAATATACTACTCTCTAATTTAAAAATACACATATAATTTAAAAAATTTATAAACATAAATAATTTAACAAATTATAAATATATATAATTTAAAAAATAAAAAAAAAAGTTAAAAAAAATTAAAAATTTTGGGGGAGGGGGTCATGGCCCCCGCCTGCTCCAACCAAGCTCTGTCGCTGGCTGTGGTGCTCTTCTTTGGGTGTCTTTGTTAGTTGGCAAGCATCTGTTCAAGTAAGGAAGCTAGGACTTCATGTTTTTAAGATATTTTGTTCGATTTTTGTCTGTTTTATGTTCTTGGTGTTTGAATGATGTTGAAGTTGGAGTGAAAATATCTTGTTGTGTTTCTGGTTTGGTGTTTGAGGCTGCATGCATGAGTAGGGAGAGAAACATGTTTTCGCTCAGGTGAGCAAGTCTCGTCTAGGTGAGAATAACAGAAACTCTCCTGGGTTCGTGCTCGAGTGTCGCTCAGGCGACAGACTCCAGTTTTGAGTGAGGGAAGTCTCGCTCAGACGAGGAGGTATCGCTTAAGCGAGAACTTGCATAAACTTATAGTGCTACCTATTTGCAATCTCGCCCAGACGAAAGCTTTTAGCTTAAGCGAGGGGCTCATGTCGTCTAAGCGAGAGCTCTTCAGCTTAAGCGGGATTGACAACATATTGATTTTGAATTAATTTTGAATTATTTGGTTGCTTCAATGATTGATTGATTTACTTTTAAAACTTAAAGTATGACACTATGCATTTTTTATGAGATGTAATGAAACTGAAATTGATGTGTTGGTATAGAATGAGGTTGGTATAAAATGAGACATGACTTGGTTAGTTGGTATAATTATGTGATGTTTTATTTAATATAATTATTCTATTTAAATGGATATTACAATTTTTTACTTATTTAATTTTTATTTTTGTAAAAAAATTTAATTTGATATATTTTGTTAAATTGGTGTTATAATTATTTGAAAATGATACATGTTAAAATTTAGGTATATCATTGTTAAAATTAAATGTAAAGAAATTAAATATTTTCACTAAATTTATTACATACTAACAGTAGAGTAATAGCTGATAAACATGACTCCCACGACGTTCTTCGGATAAAAAAGCAATACAAAAGGTTTTATTGATTTTAATAAATTATATATAAAACTTTTCAATTTTATTTTTAAATTACAATAAAAGAAACTATTAACATATTAACGTATACCCATTCAATTAATAGTCAAAAATGGAAACCACTGTATGGGATAAGAAAAGTATGACTTGGAGTGTATGATTCCCAACCCGAATGTTCACACCCAATATCCCAATCTCATACACCCGGCCTATTGTGTGACCGGTACACCTCTGACCCCAATGCTCTAATCACGGCAAATCACGGAACTGTTGAATCTTGAGACCCACGCAATCGCATCACGTGGATGATCTCACACTCTCACTCCCTCACTCAAGGGCACTTGATCTACCTCAGAGGAAGGTTCCTCCAACCACTGATATCAGCTTCCTTCTTTGACCGCAACACTATCCCAAACCCAAACCAAAACCTCTCACAATTTTCCCAATTCACGCGTTTCGTTCCTTTCTAACACCCTTGGATTAGGTTTTTCGTTCCGCAGCTCGGTCTTCGGATCCTCTCACCCGGAGGTTCGATTCGTACCATGTAGTTGTGGGATTTTTGCTTCGCCACTTCTTTATTCCCAAAATTTTGTTCTCTATTTCCCTGGTTAGGTTTTTTGATTCTAGGCTTCGATCGCCGGTTTCGAGTACTCGGGGTTCGCGTCGTGTCATATTGTTGGGGGTTTTGGATTTGATTTTGAAAGTGGTAGTGTTTGGTGTGGGTGATCGAGGTTGTTTGGTTTTTGCTCACGATCGAGAATGGGTGAGGCTTCGGAATATGGTTCTGCTGATTGTTTCAGCCAGATGATGTCGTCGATGCCGGGTTTTCGCTTCCATCCCACGGATGAGGAGTTGGTGATGTACTATCTGAAGCGGAAGATTTGTGGGAAGAGGCTGAAGCTCAACGTTATTCGTGAAACCGATGTGTATAAGTGGGATCCTGAGGAGTTGCCTGGTATTTGATCTCTCCTCTTTATACTTTATAATTTTTTTTAGTCGATGATTGACTGATTGTTATGGCGTTGACTACCCTTGTGTTTCTTTTCATTTGGTTGTTTTGTTTGTTCGATTAGAAGTTCATGTGGGGATGAGAATTCAGATCTTCGTGTTGTAAATATTTGTTATGAGACTGTTCTTAGCATTTTGATGAAGTGATGTTTTGGGTGCGTTTTTTTTGGTGCAGTACCAATTTTTGACTTGGGTTTACTTCAATAAGGCGTTGAGTGTTATTTGGTGTTTTATATTTAGCTCTAATTAACGGTTCAAGTTATTTTTGTGTTGCTGTCAATATGTTTTGTTTTTTATGTTAGGGTGCTCGCAGGGGTTTTGTTTTCCTTAGCTTTGTGGACTGATTTCATTTACGCTCTCTTTATTTTTTTTTATTTGAGGGGGAGGGGGTGGGGTTGCTTGGTTGGTTAGTTCGAGATCTCTTCGTTGATATGGTGGCTATTTAATAGGAATTGATGTTTCAATATTGTGAGTGCTTTGGAGTTCTAAAGTTTTGGCTTATCTTACAGAAATTATATAGATTTTGATATTATGTGCATCTATACTTATCTTGTATATCCAGTCTCATGATTTCTTTTTCTTTAATCTGTTTCATAAAACTCTGGCTGCCATTCAGTTTATTCTTGTTTGGATACTAGCTAATTAATGGCTTATAATATTTTGCAGGGCAATCCATACTGAAAACTGGAGATAGGCAATGGTTCTTTTTCTGTCACAGAGATAGGAAGTATCCTAATGGTGCAAGGTCTAACCGAGCCACCAGACATGGATACTGGAAGGCAACAGGAAAGGATCGTAATGTGATATGCAATTCTAGGGCAGTTGGAGTGAAAAAAACCCTGGTTTTCTATATAGGCAGAGCTCCTAGTGGTACACGGACTGATTGGGTTATGCATGAATACACCATGGATGAAGAGGAGCTTAAGAGATGCCAAGATGTTAAGGTACCATTTTTCTTCAAACTTCTTCATGTGTTTTCCTTGCTGTTTTGACGATGGTAAGAGTAAATGTACTGACTTTCGGTTTTTTAAATAAATTCATTATCAGGACTACTATGCACTTTATAAGGTTTTCAAGAAAAGCGGACCTGGTCCTAAAAATGGTGAACAGTATGGTGCACCATTTAATGAACAAGAGTGGGCAGCGGATGATGACATTGTGGATTTTAATATTAACATAACTGATCAGGAGGCTCCAAATGTTGTCCCTGAGGATGGGAATGCATTGCATCCTTTGCTTGATGATGAAATCAATGACATCATTAGAGAAATTTTGGATGATGAGCTTGTCCTTGATCAGCAGCATGTGAATGGTTATCTTGACTTTCCTCAGGTCTGTGATCTTCTCAAATTTTCTTCTTTGATTTAGATCCACCTTCATTTCCTTTTTGTTTATGATGTGGGTAGGGTGAAGGGGAAGGAAACCTTTAGCAGCATATACTATATATGTCATTATTTATACTTTTCCAAGTTCTGATCTTTTTTTCTATAAACTGATTCCCCTTACCTGGGGGGTAAAGATTATTGTTGACGTCGTTGGTTATAAACTGGCTTCCAATATGACCGCAAAAATTTGTAGCTTATTCATCTTGTTCGGTAAAAATATATGAAAAGCTGCTATATGTTGTGGTTTTGGATTTGTGAATACTGAAAAATAATACATTTTGAATATCTCTACTGAAATAAAGAAACTAGAAGGCAGTCTCATTTATTTGTTGATTGTAATGTTGGTCTTCCTTTCGTCCTTTATCAGATTTTTCCTAGCTACTGATGATTTGTTGCCCTTTTATTTTCTAGTCATTTACTGATATTTGTCCTAAAATTGTGTAGATTGTTTCTGAAGAAACGCAAAGTACCGTTGTGGATCAGTTCTCTGAGGTGGTTATGTTCCCTGAGACAACCGATCATAGCTGTCAATATTTTGATGTGCAGCCCAGCTTTGATTTCAACCAGCCGGCTAGTTCTCATTTACAAGTTTCTGAAGCTTCTGAGGTTTCTTCTGCCTTCAACATAAAAACAAAGGGGCTTGACTTGGATAAGGTTGGCTTTTTGGAAATTAATGATCTCATTGATAATGAATCTACGTTGGCAAATGTGGAAAATCCGGTGGAGTACCTGCAGTTTGAAGATGGGTTAAGTGAACTTGATCTGTACCAAGATGCAGAGATGTTTCTTCGTGACCTGGGGCCAATAATTCACGAAACAGATTCACATGCATATACAAATGCCCTTGTCAGCAACAATAACGAAAGTCAAAGTTACCAGTTGCTATCCAATCCAGAGGATGCCAACAAAACTGTTGGTGACTTGTGGATGCACGGTGAAAGAAACACCCTGATTCGATCAGAAGAAGGCTTTGTTGATTCTTGCTCACTATCATCCCCAGGTATAGTCAACAGCACACGATACAGTGTTGCTCCACTGCCAAAAAATGATTTTACTCTTTGATTCGGATGGAGATGCAAGCTTCCCATCTCATTTGTTCTGAGCTCTTCACAGTTTAATGCTCTTGATTGACATGCCAGCTTATGCTTGGCAGGAACTTTTCTGGAGTATAAAATTTGTGCCATTTTGATAGCTTTTAAAACTCAAATTAAGTTTTCTGACTTAATATTCCCTCTGGGAAAATGAGAGCCGAGCCAGTTTCAAGTGTCTGTTTTGTAAAATCTAAAACAAATGTCTTAGGCTATCCCCTGATATATGCTAGTTTTTTGTTTTTTGGTCATGTTTTAGGTGTTGTATGTGAATCTCTCAGCTTTCCTACGGAAGGCAATTACAATCAAAGTAGCACCGTGGAAGATGTTTCTACAAGTAGCTTCTCCTCTTCTCTCTGGGCCTTTGTTGAGTCAATACCTACTACTCCTGCATCAGCTGCTGAAAGTGCTTTGGTGAATCGAGCTTTGAATCGAATGTCTAGCTTCAGCCGGGTAAAGCTCAGGCACACAAACATTGCTGCAGGTAAAGACACCGTAACTACGAAGAAAGCAGGCAGAAAGGGATTTTCATTCCTTTTCTTCCCTATTCTTATTGCTTTATGTGCTTTTTTGTGGGTTTTTGTTGGAAACTTAAGATCATTAGGGAGATGTATCTTTCCTTGATTATTATATATCATGTAAATCCAAAGTTTTTGCTGCTAGGTATATATTGTCTGGGATCTCCCAGTTGTCTGGGACCTCCCGTAACTGCCAAGCAGTGCTGTTCTAACATATTCTCAAAAATTAAAAAAAAATATATATATCTTTGTGAATATTGAGGTCATTAGAAGGCGTAGGGTAAGCCTAATGAACCTTAATTGAAGAGATGGCAATGTACAGGAATTTGCTGGGTGAAATGGTAGCCAAGTTTTCAAACTCGTCTAATCTTATTTTTTTATTGGTTTATAAAGTTTTTTTGGGACGATGTATATCTTGTTCTTTATTAACCTGGACAGCATTTTATTTTCGAGATTGATTATTCATGGATAAGATCTCATTTTGTAGAATGTGTCTTTGGATTTCTGATGATCTTTGTTGGTTATAACGCCTGCATTAGCATTAGATTGTTATTGTGTAAAAAATAGTTCTGCAGCTAAGTCTGAGAATCTGGATGGTTGGACAGATAACCGGTTTGTTCTAAACGTTAGCTGATCATGAAACTTATGAGTTAAATAATGGATCAAGAATCGTCTAAAATTGGTCGGATCAGTAAATTAGTTTGAATTGCTTTTATACCCTTAAAGGTGTTTCTTGTCTCTTTTAGATCATTTCATTACTTTCATTAAACCCATGTTTATATTTGAAGTTTATACATCTATTATTTATTTATTTTGTTAAAATACAAAATATATAATTTATTTTCGACAATGCAAGTAATTAAAAATCATTTTGGCTGAACTTTTGTAATAATAATCGAGTGTAGCTGGACAATTATTTTTTTTCAAAGCATTTCTTAAAGAAAAATAAGAAAACTTTGAAACAAGTATTTTTGGTAAGATAAAATTAGTTAATAAATAAATTAAATATAATAATTTATAAAAGTTGTACTATAGTTTTTTGTAAATTAATTTATTCATAAATTAAAATTAGTGTAGAGACAAGGTTATATTATTATTATTATTTTAAGTGTTTATTATAAAGCTTATTTAAATAAATTCATTATCAGTTCATTTTGTTTACTCAATACTGGGTGTGGAAATTTTATTCGAATGTAAATTTTATACAATGCTTTTAAGTTTATTAACTTTATCATTTAATGTTATGCAATCTTAAAAATATGCATTTGTATATTATTTGTTTTAATTATTTATATTATTGATGAAGTAACGGAAGTATATTTTATTTAGTCATGCACACTGATAGTGGATACATCTAACCTCTGGATAAAATAATTGTTTATCGACCTTTTGATGGGGAATGACTGAAGTTTGTGCTTTAATTTGGTTCCAAGGTTTTTAAATATACATTCTTTAATATTTAAATCACTGTTCCTAGCCACAAATTTTCTTCAAGAAAATCAAACTATTAATTACTTTTTGTTTATTGACAATGTGATCAAAATAATAAGTGCATCGGTGAGGTAACAAAAGTTATGCAATAAAATGGAAGTTAATAATTTAATCAAAAGATTTTTTTGTCATATGTAATTAATTTTGTACAGTGTTCCATTTTTCAGTTCATGTTTACTAAAGTTGTAGTAAAACATTAAAATATTTCGGGTTTTTTTTTTTTCGTTAATGAATTGATCTATTTTCTGCGTACCGTGTTGCGTCTAATCTTAATGTGTCGAAATAATAATACATTACTACCAAATCCTTCTAAGTTATTACACATTTAATATCTTAGTTTAGTTTGACTGCTCGAAATTTCCTCCATTTTTTCTGTATTTGTCCACTGTACCGCCGCTGTGTAATGCAATTCTGGGTTGATTTATTCGTGCTTACCTGTTTAAGGGAAGAGCTTATTTATTAATATGATTATTTTATTTTATTTCAACAAATAATTTATTTATTTTTCTTAAATTAGTAATTATGTTAATAAGTGTTTATTTCAAAAACAATTATTGTAAGTTTAAACATATTTTTGTTTCTATCCCATCCAATAGTTATACATCACTTAAAAATATGATACTTTAAAATTGTTTAAATATCTTTATTTTCTTTTATATTTTGATATGTCTTTTAAGAATAAAATTGTAATAGAATCCACATTTTAAAATGAATAATATTTATCATCAAATTTAAGAACAATTTTATTATAATAAGTATGTTTTTGACCACACTGTTCTATTCAAGTTACTTTCCTATAAGCTCATGAATTATATTCATTCTTTTAATTTATTTTGCACATCGATCCCTCTGCATTAGTTGATGCATATAAATCATTTGAGTGTGAATATCATGTATCTTTTGATACAATTTGGTTATACAGTGTTACTTCTTCAAGTTATAGTGTTTGTCACTCAATTTCTCCTTTTGTCATAAATTTATTCTTTAATTTAGTAATGATTAATAAATTTATTCAAGTAAAACTATTTGCAAATGTTTAATTTATACAGTAATATTTGAAAACAAAACTAAATGTCGAAATAAAAATATTATTAAGTACGAAATACTTTTTAGATGGATATTTTAAATTTTAGTATATCCTGTTAAGGTTCTACTTAAATAAGTTTTTATAAATAATATAAAAAATACAAAAAATTACTTTTTATAAACTAAAAATAATGTATAAATAAAATGAAATTTCCAATGCAGCTTGATGTGAGAATTTATCCAATGTTAGAAGCATACCTTGTTTACATCTTAAAGTTTGAAGTTTTGTTGAATGAATGATTTTAATAAGTATTTATGTTTTCATTCAGACGGTCCAGTGAGAACTCTTTTTGCAGACACGTGTTCCAATCAAGAAACTGCAACAACACTTCAAGAACTACAGTACAGTAACATGTGGTTCCCTTTCATTGAACAAATTTGATTTTCTTGGTCATTTTTTTCTGTGTAAGAAAAGCTTCAGCATTATGATTAATCACAATGTGAAAGAATTCATAAGATACAATTGATAAAATAAAATAATTATATATATACTATTATATTCTAAATATTTAATGTCCACAAGCAATACGAGTCAAAGTCTCCATACGCCACATTATATACATCATATACGTCCCAACTGTTTTTTCTTCCTCTTTCGCACAAACGAGCCAAACGTTGTTAACTTCAACATATTCATGATCTTTCAAATAATTTGCACCTACAGTGACACTTTGAATGAAGTAGTTTGAACTCAAGTAATATTGATACTAAATTATCAACTTGTTTAATAATACTATATGTGATGCTTTTAAAATTGTTCAGATAACATCTTAATTTTAACAGCTTAAAACTAATAAATTAGGATGTTCCATCCTAGTATTCAAAATAGATAAACAAATGTATAAAATATATTAATATAGTCTTACAAATGATCGGACTATATAAATATATCAATTATACATACAAAACATTTCTAACTATAAACACAAGTTAACCATTTACAACAGATTCCTATTGAGACTTCCTTATGACCTAAAAGATGGCTCCTCAATCTCGAGATGTGCCTTTAAAACTACAACTACACTGCTCCCATCGAATAAGTTATCACTGCAAAAAGAAAACATACAATATTTATAAATTAATGACTTTTAAATAATTTTCTTAAATCATATAATATTGATATATATATATATATATATATATGTGTGTGTGTGTGTGTGTGTGTGTG
>Ga0214543_1001948_pt1 | contig 40578 bp, 25 predicted proteins | sample CNSS2metaG_FD_160094 | JGI IMG/M metagenome (GOLD analysis project Ga0214543, IMG submission 160094) | Root nodule microbial communities from cowpea collected in UCLA plant growth center, Los Angeles, California, USA - CNSS2 | ecosystem: Host-associated > Plants > Roots > Nodule | place: USA...
ATATATATATATATATGTATAAACATAACCTATTTCTTACTCTCTCAATTTTTGGTTATACATTTTTTCTTACTTTCTCAATTGTCTGGCTTGTTTTTTAAGATTTAATCTTTAAGGTAATTTTTCTTCTTCTTATTCCATATTTTTTCTTTCGTGCGTGGTTATGTTTAAATAGGTGTTCATCAATTTGATTTTATCAAATAATTTTTAGGTCACACATTTGATTATCTTTACTCCTTATTATTATTATTATTATTATTATTATTATTATTATTATTATATATATATATATATATATATATATATTCATGAGAATGTTTGACTCTTTATTTGTAGCTCTTCTTTTTGTTAATGATGAGACCAATGAACTTTTAGAGTTTATGACAAAAAAGAAAAAATCTAGAACTATGGTTATGAAAACAAATTTGAATTATTAGTTAGAAGAAGATAATTTGCCAGTTATACAATAATTTGATATCTTATCATGGTGAAAAACAAATGGGTTAAAGTTTCCTACCCTTCAAACAATTGCAATGGATGTTTTAGCTATTCCAATAACAATTGTAGCTTCTGAATCTGCTTTTAGTAATGGTGGTCAGATATTAATTTCTCACCGTAGTCGACTTTATCATATTACTATAGAGGCTTTGATGTGTATAAGAAGTTAGACATGGAACTCAAACCATTTAGGTAAGTTACTCAAATTTATTAATATTTATTGTTAGTATTTTTTTATGATTTCTCATTTAATATTCTACATTTAGTATTTGTAGGTGTTAAAAAACTAAAAGAAAAAAAATGTTCTCATAAGTGAAAATGAATCTAATGAACAAGGTACATTATATTCTACTAATTAGAATTTTCAATTTGAATTATTATATCATATCTAATTTTTCATTTTTTTTCTATGTGTAGGTGAACTGAATACAAATGAAACCACTGATCATTTGTAAAATTAATAAATATTTTGATTATTATAAAATTTTAGTAATGTGTAATTGTTTAGTTTTTATATAATTATTTGAATTTTTTCTAGTTGTTATTTGATACTTTAATTTGAGATTTATACTACTATAATATTTTTCTTAATATTTGAGATCATGAAAAGAAAAAAGAATATGTTATTTTAATATTGAATATTTTGATAGTATCATGATTCCTCTTATGTGATTTTTAAAATTTTATTATAAAAATTATTTAATTGATATTTGGAACAGTAAAAACATGAGTATGAATATGAGTATAAGAATATACTTGTTACTCGGTAAGGATGGGGATGGGTAGTTGTATATCCACTGGATTTAAGGATGGGATAAATTTTTATTATGGAGACGAGGATGGGATTATGATACCCGTACCTACATCGCCCCATCTCGTTGTCATCCCGTTGTCATCCCTACTTGGAAGGCATGTGAACATGCCATCACACTCAAGGCAACAACAGTTGTCCTTAATATCAAACCATTCAGATACACATATTACCAAAAGAACGTGATTGAAAGGTTTTTGAAGGAAATGTTGACTACCAGGATTATAAAACCCAACAACAATCCTTTTAGCAGTCGTGTCATCTTAGTCAAGAAGATGGATGGTGGTTGGAGATTTTGCATAAACTATAGGGCTTTGAATAAACTGACATTGCTGGATAAATTCTCATTCTAGTCATTGATGAGTTGTTGGATAAGTTAGGAGGTGCTCAAGTTTTCACCAAGCTGGATTTGAAGTCGAGTTACCACCAAATATGAATGAAGGAGAAAGATATCAACAAAACTACTTTTCGGACGCATGAGGGACACTATGAGTTTTTGGTGATGTCTTCTGGGCTCACAAATGCTCCATCCACATTCCAAGCTCTCATGAACTAGGTTTTCCACCCTTATTTAAGGAGTTTGTTTTGGTTTTCTTCGACGACACACTTTTGTTTAGCAGGGACTTGATAACCATAAGGATTATGTGAAATATGTGTTGGAAACTTCTCTAGGCTCACAAATGCTCCATCCAGATTCCAAGGTCTCATGAATTAGGTTTTCCACCCTTATTTAAGGAGTTTGTTTTGGTTTTCTTTAACGACATACTTTTGTTTAGCAGGGACATGATAACCATAAGGAGCATGTGAAATATGTTTTGGAAACTTTAAGGGAGCACAAATTGGTTGTGGATATGAAGAAATGCTCTTTTGGGAAAGCACAAATAGAATACTTGGGACATATCATATCAGAATAAGGGGTGGCTGCAAACCCTAACAAAATTCAAACCATGCTTAATTGGCCAAAACTTATATGTGAACGGTTTGAGAAGTTTTTTGGGTTTGACTAGATATTATAGGAAATTTCTGAAAGACAAAGGAAAAATTATTTGGCCTCTCACTCAACAATTAAGAAAGGACCAATTTCAATGGAATGAAACAGCATAAGAAGCTTTTTGAGCAATTGGAAGTAGCCATGACAAGTATCCCTGTTTTGGTTGTCACTAACTTTAACAAATCGTTCATGGTGAAAACAAATGCATCTAGCCAGGGTCTAGGGGCAATGTTGATGCAAGAGGGACACCTAGTGGTTTATATGAGCCAAACACTATTAGAGAGGAACCTAAACAAGATAGTTTATGAGAAGGAGTTGATGGTTGTAATTATGGCGGTTCAGAGGTGGAGGCATTATTTAATGAAGAAACCTTTTATCATTCATACAGACGCAAAGAAATTTAAAATTTTTGGCTTATCAGAGGGTGATGGGAGAGGGCTAGTAGAAGTGGATCTCCAAATTAATGACGTTTGATTTTAAGATCAAGTTCAAACCAGGAAAATAGAATCCAATTGATGCTCTATCTAGAAGAATGCAATTTGTTGTTATCACTACAATTCAGACAATAGTGTAGGATGATTTGGAGGCGGAGGCTTACCGAGACAACAAGCTTAAGAGAATTTTACAGGACCTACTATTAAAGAGAGAACATAGGGGATACAAGGTTAATAGAGGAAGGTTATTTTTTCATGACCGCCTAGTTATTCCCCAAGCTTCCTCAAAAGTGAATTCCATTTTGAAGGAATGTCATGACTCTATTGTGGAAGTCCACTAAGGTTTTTTAGGAACGTATAAGAGGACTTCTAATTTATTTTATTGGAAAGGCATAAAGAAAAAAAAAATACAAGAATATATGAGAAGTTGTGAGGTGTGTCAGTGAAACAAGTATCTACCTTTGAGCCAAGCAAAGTTGTGGAAACCAATCCCTATTCCCCAAACAAATGTGGGTCGATATTTTGATGGATTTTATAGGGGGCTACCTAAAGCTCGAGGATATGGCACAATTTTAGTAGTACTAGATAGGCTCACAAAGTATGCCCACTTTGTAGCGTTGTTGCATCCTTATAATGCCAAGGAGGTTCTTGAAGTCTTTTTAAATGGAATAGTGAAGTTACATGGATTTTCAGAATCCATAATATCAAACAGATATAGAAATTGGCTGGAACGAAACAAAAATTTAGCTTTCATACCATCCTCAGTCAGATGGACAAACAAAGGTGGTCAATTGATGCCTGAAAACATATCATAGATGCATGACAAGGGAGAAACCAAGGCAATGGCATAAATGATTGAGTTGGCCAGAACTATGGTATAAGACTAGTTATCACAAGTTGACTAAAATCACTCCTTTCAAGGCTCTATGGCAAAGACCCTCCACCAATCATATGAGGAGATATATCAACAACACTAGTAGATGAAGTGTCTGCTATGATACAAGACAGAAATGAGATGGATGAAGTGATGAAAGAAAATTTGGAGAAAGCTAGAAATCGCATGAAATAGCAGACAAAGATAAACATAGGAGGCAGGTGGAATGGAAGGTGGGAGATATGGTATATCTAAAAATCCAACCATATATAAACTCAAGAAGTTGGCTAAACAGCTCAATTAGAAACTCAGTCCTAAATATTATGGAGATCATTGAATGGTTGGGGTAGGCTACATATAAGTTGAAATACCGAGAAATGATAAGGTACATCATGTTTTCCATTTATCATTATTGAAACCCATTGTAGGAGGTGAAATTGAGGTGCAACCACTTCCTTAATTTGTAATAAAGGATTGTGAGTTAGATGCTCAACCTGAGGAAATATTTGCTATCAGACAAGATAAAGATCAAAAGTGAAAAGTCCTTGTGAAATGGAAACATATACCAACTTATGAAAACTCAAGGGAATCTTTGTCTCAAATGAAAGAATCATTTTAGACATTTCACCTTGAAGACAAGGTGAATTTTATGGAGGAAGGTATTAATAAAAACCAGACCCAAGCCAAAAGGAGTCAATTGAACGAATTACCAAAGTATATAAAAGAAGAAAGTGGAAATCCATCACTTTGGGTCTAAGAGCACAAACATACAAGGGAAGATTAAGATAGTCAAACTCGAGATTACGTAAAATAAACTCGAATCATAAACTCGTAAGAATTTACTTTAAATTAAAAAAATTAAAATTATCTATAAATAATATAACATTTTATTATTATATAATTTTATAAATAACCTTTTATATTTTTTAATAAAATATTATTATTATTATATTATTGTATTGTATTATATTTTTAAATACTTTTTTATACTTTTCTTATATTATTACTTTTTTTTAAATAATTTTAGTTAACTACATTGTAAATGGACTATACAAAATAAAAGGCCCGAAAAGAGACCCAAATATCCTAAGCAAAATTTGAAATTGAAATCTTAATCCCTAGTTAAAATATATTAGTTTTATCTCGTTGTTGCACAACACCACACAGTAAATTTTCTTTCTCTTACGTATCAACGGGACACCTTCCTCTCCTAACCATGCAACACAACAAGGAGCGATCGAGCAACAAACGACCGACGACACAGTAACCAAAATGCGATGCAACAAGCGACAAGTGAGCATCATTGCACCAAAGATACTCTCATACCAAACGACGATGGTGGCCATTTTGGGTTTAAAATATTTCTTCTTCAAACCGCCAACTCGGTACCAAACTTACAAGTTTGAGCGAGTTCACGAATTCATCTGAGTTTACCGAATTTTCCCAGAAAACAAGTTTGCTTCCGTCGAAAACTATGAGTAAAAACATAAATTCGGACGAATGCTTGGTTTAACTTAGCTGGCATGAGGAGAATAGAGGATTTGTTAGATTTTTTTCTTAGTGGAAGGAATATAGGAGGAGAGGGGGTCCAATGGAAAACGGGGAAGGAATAAGAAAGATTTGGGTGAGGTGTCTTAAGGCGCTCTCAAGATACTGCATTCTCTGTTATTAGTTTTTTCATATTGCATATATACAGTTTCCCAGTTTTTCACTGTCTCGTTGATTCTTTAGCGGGTACGTAACACAAGGAATCTAGTAAATTAACATCCAGATGATAAAAGCCTTGAAGGGGAGAGTAAGAAAAGCAAATATTAGATCATTCAATAATGAAATATTCAATATAATTTAACACCATAGCAACATTGTTAGAAAACAGCGTGAATTCACAGGTTAATAAGAACACGGATAATTTTATTTACAATTATTTACAACAGCAAGATTTGATAGGAACAAATAGGTTGATACTCAGACAAGGCACAGTAAGCTCCATGGACTATTATACATTTACCAGGGTCATGGAACAACCATCTTCATAGAGCCCTAAGAGCAAGTTTACTTCCTGAATGAACACCTTTCGCAGCAACTCTTAACAATGCACGACTTTGGTAAAGCCTGTCATCAAAATATTAAAAAAAAAGTTTATTCTCTTGAAACTATTTTAGAACCTTTATCAATTTTTTCATATTGCATGTATCGTCTTTCGCAAGCCATTCAAAATAACAGTTAAGCGAGACAGAAGTAAGATTACCCAGCCAAAGCAAGTCCCCACGTAGCCAAAGTATAAAACAACTTTCCAGCTTGCCAAATATCTACAATTGTTTCCAGTTTGCTTGTACCTTGCAATGCCTTTGATATTGCTGTCATCACATAAATTGAAATATGAGATGCAAAAGTTGTTACTTAATCACAATGGCAAAAAATTGTGTAATACAACTCATTCAAAATTCTCTCAATCAAAACATTGCCAATGGTAGATAAGAAAATGAATAAAATAAGGTTAAATTATAATTTGGTCCGTACATTTGATGCATTTTTTATTTAGTTACCATATGAAAAAAATTTACATATCTGTTCTTACAAGTAAAGAAGTTTACAAATAAGTCCCTGTCATATGCTGAAGTTATGATAGAACTAAGAACTTTTTTTATGCAGGGATCAAAATAAAAAATGTAAGTGTCGGGTAGGGGAGTGTTTTTCCTTTTCATTTGGGACCAACATGCAGAGTGTTTTTCCTTTTCAAGACCAAATATTTAAGTACAGAAGTTTTTCATGTATAGAGACTAAGACAAAAAAGGGTCAGGTACAAGGACAGCATGTAATCAGACACAGTTACAGCTTTGGCACAGTAGTGATCAATTCATGAACTATTTTTTCTACGGGAATCCAAAATGTGAAGTTCTTTGCTTTTCATGTAACGACTAAAACAGCAAAAAAAAAGCCAAGTACAGAGAAGACCAAATTTTTAATTTAAGTCTACAGAACAAGTAACAGATTTTGAAAGCAAGACACTGGTGTTCAGCTCCAAGGATCAGAAATTTTTTATACAAAAGCATTATATTTAGAAAATTAAAAGGAATAAATCATTCACTTGGAACATTATGAGAAAACAGTATTCGCCTCATCCATCATGTTTAAAAGGGATTATCCACTTCCTTCATTCATGCTGAACAATAGTCATCAATTTATAATTAAGCTATTAAGGAGTTTCATGGTTGCTTTAGAGTGTAGGAAGAATTATATGTTTTTCACTTATTTATAACTTCCTTACTTTAGGACTTCCCCAACTACCGTTATAACTACCTCGCAAACTAAGTACCACACTGCCCATACTTTTGAAAAAATGAATTACCCATGCGACAGAGCCCGAGGCACCTGTGTGCAGGACAAAACGTAGCCCACATTGGGAGCAATGACCTTCCTCATTTCTCTTGACATGTGAAGCTCATATTTCGTAAACATTTGTTATTAGGCTAAACTCGTTGCTGAGTCAGCTCCTGTTTGGAGAAGACCCTCCCACCAACCTAGATAGTGAGAGCCTGTGTGTTTTGGAACTGTGGTAAATCCTTCTCGTCGGTTTTCATCTTCCTCAAGCCATGCAGATGTATTCAGCAGCACATCTCTAGGATTAACCTTGAGTGCAGGTCCTTTGAAGTAAACAACTCGTATGAGCCACCCAAACCTCAAATTCTGGGATGCATTCCACCACAATACCCTTCATGTAATGCCAACAATCTTTTGTGGATGTTCCTAAGGCTACATACATAAAATATTCACATTCATGCTACTCTGAAATTCTCCCACATTGTGTTTGTGTTTCTCTTTCTCGATTGGAACCAGTGCACTCCAATCCCATCCATACTGATGGAGTCTAATCAGACATTCTCAAGAAGTCTAATATGCTTTACTTGAAAAGAAAAAAAGAAAAAAGACTCTATTAGGAACCCAAAATTGAACAGAGAAAGAGGAGTAATATTTTCTATTGAATACTCTGAGAAGAACACAAAAATAGGAGAGCACTCTCTCCTCCAAGGGTTTCCCCTTCACAAAGAGCAAAAGCTCAATCTACAAAATTCTCCGTTTTCTTCTCCTCTCATATACAAGACAATAGACTTTCTTAGAAAGTCTCCCCCTGTACAACTACCCAGTTTACTATTCTTTTATCTCTAAATTTCTTCCTAACCTTCTCATTACTTCCATGCCTAACATTACTCTCCTCTGTTGGAACAACGTTGTCCTCAAGGTTGAACTCTGGAAATTGAAGTTGCTTGTAGCCCTCATGACTTTCTTCATCCCTGCGCTCAACTAGCTCCTTTAGTCTTAACCAAAGCATCATTGTTGAAATGTTCATGTTTGTTAATATCTTCTGTATAACCATCTCTATTATTGACTTGGTCATACACCTTGCAAATAGTTGTCATAAGAAGCAAATCAACAACACCTTGATCCGTAACATCCATAAATATGTTATTAGGCACCATATCAGCAATTTCTAAGCCAATAACCTCCTCAATAACATTTGTGGATGCTTTGACAACAAAGCTTTTTTGGCAAGCTCCAACACATCCCTTATTTTTAGTTTCCTATTCTGGAACATCACAAATTTCTTTCATAACGGGTAACAATTCATATCTTGCTTCAACTAAAGCATTTGGTTCAGCTCCCAGCTCCCAGCAGTTGATTTTCTCCAGTTCAGCTTCATCTGGATCATGTGGTCCAACCAATGTGTCAATTTCTGTCATAGAAGCACATTTTACATATGCTCCAAAATCATGTGATTGGCCTTCATGTTTAATGTTTTGCTCTTCGAACTTCAAAGTATTTTCAGAAACCACCATCAAATCTATCTACAGATAAGATCCTTTTTCAGTATTTCGCAAGCCTTCTACTATGTGCAAAACATTACTCATTTCTTGAAAAACATCAGCAGCAGCAATCTTGACAAATCCAATGTCTTTAATGTCAATCAAACTCATCTTGGACAAGCCATTCTCCCACAATCTAACCACCCTCCTTTTCCTAAAAGATTTTTTGCAATGAAATACTTCTAGGGGTCTCAATCTTGGTGGTGCAAACTGCCGAATGACCAATACCTCTTCTCCCACCAACGAAAATTGTAGCATCATCAACATGATGAGAGCAGTGAGTGCATCAGCCATGTCCACGTCGGTGATGTTGGTGGGAATTTTTTCTTCTTGCATAGGGCCTACAGGTTTGCCAAGAAATACTCCCTCAACTGATCTTCTGGTGTTGGATTTACTTGTGACACCAATATCTTGAATTCTTGAATGAAGTTTTCCGCACTCCCAGTCCATGTTACTGCTGCGAAACTCTCAAGTAAAATTTTCACACTGCCAATCTGTGTTGTTTTTGCTAAGCTCTCAAATAACATGCTTCTTGTGTTGCCTCCAACTATCCTTAGTTGAGTTGTTGCAAGATCTTCCAAAGAAAGGTTCTTGGACTTTTTTTTTCCAGGTCTTGAACCCTTGGACACTGCATTTTCTTCCATGTTATTGAAGATTGGGTCTACTTTTGTTGAGTGATGTTCTGAACTTCAAAAACTTTTGCTACCCTTCTTGTCTAACCTTGGGGCCCATTCCCTTCAAATGTGGGCAACTCCATTCTTTCATCCCACGTGCAAAGTGGTTCTTCCTCACCCTTCCTAGCTCCATTATTGTCAATGGCATCCTCTTCTCCTTTCTTCTCCCAATTGATTGAATTTTCTTCTCCATATGAGGGTTTCTTTCCTTTCTTGATGTCTTGCAGACTATCTTTCTAAGCATCCATACCCATCTTTACCTCTTTGTTTCCTTTAATGATATTTGAAGAAGCTCTTCCTCACCCTTCTTAATTCTAGTATTGTCAATGGCCTCCTATTCTCTTTTCTTTTCCTGATTCTTTGAATTTTCTCCTTTATTTGAGGGTTTCTTCCTGTGCCCAACTCTCTCATCCCTCCTTCCACCATTGCTGGAACTCTCCCTTTTTTCAGACCTTTCTCTCTTCTTGAAGTGATGCAGCAGATCTTTAATCTCCCTCAACTCCTGTAGGATATCTTTGGCAATAGACAAACTTTTCATCTCTGCCATAACTCTTCCTTGCTTGCTGGCCAAACTTTCCAAATTTTCCCCTTCTCTTTGAATCCGACAGGTCGGATCAAATTGTTAGGAACCCAAAATTGAATAGAGAAAGAGTACTATTTTCTATTGAATAGACTCAAAAGAACACAAAATATGAGAACACTCTCTCCTCCAAGGGTTTCCCCTTCTCATTACTACATGCCTAACACCCTTTGCCCCAACTTTGCAATCCTGATAGGCCAAGTTTTGAATAATTTTGTTCTAATTATGTATAGGAAGTTACTAATCAATTATATTTTATTAATTTCAAATTAGACAGTTACATGTTATGATGTGACAATTATAGTGATACATACTCTTTGTATCGCGGACTTGTAGAAAGCAATTAAGGTGCCGGATAGTTAATTCTGGTGTTGAGAGAAGAACTCAGTTTGTACTCAAATCTAAAAACCAGACTATTTTTATTTTTTTTTCAAAATTCAGCGTTTATTTTTTGAGTCCGACATACCCACCCACATATTTAGGTAATTCAACCTTTCATGGCCAAGAATGTGAGTGTTCACCAATAAATTCAGATTTATTGACTTTTGTGCACTCATTAGTGTGTGTTTGCTCAATGCAGGAACATTGTTTAGGTAATTCAACCGAGTCCGACATACCCACCCAAATGTACCCACCTTCATATTTAAGTAATTCAACCTTTCATGACCAAGAATGTGAGTGTTCACCATTAAATTCAGATTTATTGAGTTCTGTGCACTCTTTAGTGTGTGTTTGCTCAATGCAGGAACATTGTATTTCGGCACAAACTGAGCCCGAACTCTGTTCTCACCAACAGGAGATCTGATAGGTCAGACTTATTGATAGGAACATATGATCACTGGATTAGACTAGGAAAATAGCCAACATGGAAAGAGGTGAATAGAATACTAATTATTCAGTTATTGAAAATGACAAAACAAGGAGAATTCCGTCCCCAACTAGGGTAATACCCTTAAACTGAGAAATTTCAGTTGACAAAATATTGTTGCAATATAATTATATAACCAATTAGCTACCTTTTCACTTGTTTAAACTTCCTCAGCTACTAACTTCCTAGTTACTGTTATAACCAGCTAACTAATCCCTAGCTTCCTGATTTTTATTCCATTGGGAATAAACCCCCAAAATCCTACCATCAATATTCTAGTGAGGCTGGGCCTCCTCCTCACTCATCAAATAAAACAAAATGATTGGAGTGTTACCAATACATTTGACCTAAAGCACATTATAAGCTACAATTCAACATAGCTTTTACAGTTTAGGTGAAGGAAATGTAAAGGAAAAACCATTAAGATACAAAAAATATGATAGAAAACTCACCTTTCTGCAGTTCCTCCGGTGAAAAATTCTGCAATTATAACAAGGGAAAATGATGTTAATTGAAGCAAAAGAAAAAAAATAAAAATGCATATTATATGAACACACAAACCAGAGCTTTCGGGTTCGACAAAATGCATTTGGCCATGAAGTTGGCAACACCATCAACCACATGTTCTTCACTGATGACCAAGTAACTCTCATCATCAATTCCACTCATTTCCTCAATGTTAATAGGATCTGTCTCATCCTTAACCCACACCCACCAACTTGGTTCTTGAGAGTCAACATTGACCAAAATGTCAGCTGATTGATAATCAGCCTCTGTCAAATACCAGACAGAAACCAAAAAATTGTCAATATCTAATTACTTCAATGCACACAAGACACATTTTCAAAGCAGAGAAATTTACCAGTGGCCTCCTTGAAAGGAAATTGATTTCCTCCGCTAGCAGCTTCCTGTTGTAGGAACTTGAGCCGACTCAGGTACTCATCAGACCTCATGGTAGCAGCTAACCGGTCATTCAACTATAGCCAAATATCCCCAAAATATAAACAAGGAACAGGTAAAAGACATCATGACGAAATCCAAAGCACAATGCACCCAAACTAATAATCCTTGGAATGAATTATGAAAATGTTTCCAGATACGTAAATGTAGATGCAATAATATCACAAAAAATTATTGACCAGCACTTAATTATACCCAATTATTATGAAATTAAAAGCATTCAATCAAAAAAATAACCTTCTGTGCCAAAAGTTAGCTTCTTTTTTATTTATTTACCAAGTATAGACTAATTCCACTATGATGGTTAGGTATAGGTTACCCAAAATGGCAATCTTATGATGTCTGGAGTCTCGGTTCATTTCCAATACGATCAAGATCAGATTATATAATAATCAGATTCATCGATAAAATACTATAATTTTCTTTCCATGTATTATGGAAGAAGTAGCATCCAATTAAAAAATGTCCCCCAGAAATTAGCTTTTCTATTTTTCCTTTCATATCAGAATTTCCACCCTCGTTTGTCAATTAGACACATCGAGACACATATTTCGGAGCAAAGTCCATTATTGAGATAAATTCAGACATTCATCACATCACAATAAATTTTATAAAAATAATTTCATTTTTTCAAACATCAGAACAAACTGGCCCTGAGGTTGAAGGTTAGGTCAACTGACCATGGGTGATAAAACTAAAGAATCCTGAATTTCATTACGAATAATTAAGAAAAAAGAGCAGTACGCAATTTAAAATAAAACAATAGCACCCATATTTTTAGAAAATAAAACACATTAGAGAAAATGGCATCATCTGATAGAATGAGGGAAGCAAAAGGGTTATTGAAATTTGAAATATACATCGGGAGGGCATTTATCGATGCAAGGCGATTCAGAGAGGTTTTGGAGTAGTTTCAGATTCTGGTCGAGCAAGTTCCTGAGGCGTCGATTTTCTGATCGCAGAGCTTCCAAATCATGGTCAGAGGGGCAGTCATCGGCAGAGGTGGCGGGAGGGACGGAAGGACTGTGGCGGCGGAAATGGTGGGTGTGTTCGACGGCGGTCCATGCAACGTCGGCAACCTCGAGCACCGTCTTGGCCACCTCGACGCTTCGCATGATTCGATTTTCGAGATTTGGGTTTTTCGATTGGGCGAATCTTCGGTTCTGAAAGTTCCGTTAGGGTTTCGGTTTTCGCACGCAATGGCCGATTGTCGTCGTTTCCGCTGGTGGTGGTGAGATAGATATTGTTTGTGTTATAAAAAAAATGTCTGAATATTAAAGAAAAAGTGCTTTTTAAAATATATTTAAAATTCTTAAAATTTTGTATTTTTAAATAATAAAACTCATAAAGTTCTTTATTTAAAAGAATTTGAGTTGGCAATAACTAACTAAACTAAGAAAATGAAATTAGTTAACCAATTGGGTTCCTTATTTTTAATATAATTGGAGAGTATGTATTGTTTCACTTATATGTCATTTTCGCAATTTCCTTACACGTAAACTCACCCCATAATATATATATATATATATATATATATATATATATATATATATATATATATATATATATATATATTATGTGTGTAAGTATGCAGTAAGTTCTACGGGTAATCAACTTTTACAACTTATAAGAGTGTTAATTATAATATTTATAAATAACAAAAATTGTTAAAATCTAAAATTATAACAATTAATTATTAATTTTTTACGATATAATTTTTTCGTAAATTATAATAAAAATGTTATTAACTTTTTTCACTGGAAATCTATTAAATCCAAAGGAATTATGTGAATCTTCATATAGTTTTTTACAATGGTAATAAACAATTTAACTATGTGTTAGGATGGAAATAAATGGAAATATAGAATTGAAGGAGGGATTTAAGAAGAAAGAGATATAAAATTTATGTTATTTGGATTAAGAAAAGGATAATGAAAGATGAAGGAAAATTTTATTAAAGTTTTTAAATGATACGGTGGATCGAAAATTAATTGATTCAATATATTATTAAATTATTTTTATTAATATATTTTAAGTATTTGTTATATTAAAATAAAAATGTGTATTTTATTTAATTTTAATTAATTATATTGTTTAATTAATTATAAGATAGTTTTAAATACAAATTATTATAAAAAGTAGAAAAAAACTTTTATTTGCATGTATGAGCGGAAAGATGAAGATGATATTTTTTTTGTTTTCCATAGTTTACTCCATCGATTTTGGAACTATCGTTGCAATTCTTTATTTGTGAGGTTTTTGTGGCTGAAAATGAACACACGCTAAGAGATAAATTATTTTCAAGTATTGCTAACAATAAAAGAAGAAGATATTATCATGGAAATTATCATTAAAAATCTTATTTACACGTTTTTTTATACAACTTATATTTAATTTATCTTTTAAATTCAACCGTGAATCTAGACTAAATCGAATTTAACAAGTTTAAAAATATAATTAAAAATTAAAGTAACAATAAATATATATATATATATATATATATATATGTATATACCAATACTTATTAATAATTTTAATAGATTTAATGAGTCAAACTAGTGACACATTAAATAAGGACTTTAGCTTTTAACATGTTAAAAATTTTAAATTAAAGTGATCAAGTGTTTTGTGTAGATGCGGGAATAAATCGTTTGTGTCAAACAATTTCATAAATAATAGCATTAGAAACACTTTTTGTCACTAAATAATAATTTGGTCATGTAAATTTGGATGAATTAATTTTTCAAAGCGTTTCAATTCTAAGGGTTGAAGAGAAAATTTGTATAAAACACGCAATGCTATATAGAGAATTCTCTAAGAGAGTTTTCTTAGAGAGAACTCCCTTAGAGTATTCTTTTTGAGAAAGCTCTCTTTTATAGAAAGTTCTCTTAGATAGAGAATAGTCCTTAAGAGAGCTTAGCTCCCTTCAATAGAGACTTTTTTCTAAGAGAACTCCTTTGATAGGAGAGCTCTCCTTAAGAGAGCTCCTTTGATAGGAGAGCTCTCCTTAAGAGAGCTTCATCTGATAGAGAGTTCTCCCTAAAAGAACTCCCTTAAATACAGAATTCCCCCTAAGAGAGTTCTCTTAAATAAAGAGTTCCCCCTAAGAGAGCTCCCTTAGATAAAGTTCTCCCTAATATAGTTCTGTTAGATAGAGTTCTCCCTTAGCCCTTATATAGAGTTCTCCCTAAGAGAGCTCCTTTAGATAGAGTTCTCCCTAAAAGATCTCCCAAAGATAGCTCCCTTAGATAGAGTTCTTCCTAAGAAAGTTCCCTTTAATAGTGTTCTCCATAATAGAGCTCCCTTTGATAGAGAGTTCTTCCTAAGAGAGTTGTCTTAGATAAAGAGTTCTCCTTAAGAGAGCTCCCTTGGATAGAGTTCCCCTTTTTATAGAGTTCTCCCTAATAGAGCTCCTTTAGATAGAATTCTCCCTAAGCGAGGTCCCTTAGATAGAGTTCTCCCTAAAAGAACTCCCTTTGATAGTGTTTTCCCTAATAGAACTTTCTTTGATAGAGAGTTCTCCCAAAGAAAGCTCCCTTTGATAGAGAGTTCTCCCTAAGAGAGCTCTTTTTGATGGAGAGTTCTCTCTAAAAGAACTCCCTTAGATAGATAGTTCTTCCTAAAAGAGTCCCTTTTGATAAACATTTCTCCCTAAGAGAGCTCCCCTTGATAGAGAGTTCTCTCTAAGAGAGATTTCTTTGACAGGGAGTTCTTCTTAACGGAACTCCATTTAGTGAAAAATTCTCCCTATAAAAGCTCCCTTAAATAAAAAGTTCTTAAATAAAAGGTTCTCCCTAAGAAAGTTCTTACATCTTACGTCCATAGTTAATGTAATTATGTATCGCTACCCTTCCTTTACAGAATGTACATAATACATCAAATTCTCTATTTGTAAACCCAAACGAGTGAACTATTGAAAGGCAGTGGATTCTCTCCGATGAACTTGAAGACAAAGTTGGGAAAACGAAAAACACACAAAGTTAAAAAAAACAAAAAAATCTCTAGTTTAAAGAAGGTTTAATTATGCCTTTGGTCCCCATTTTGGAGTCAAAATCTCAAAATGGTACCCAAATTTTTAAAAGTCTCAAATTGGTCCCCTTTTTTGTTAAAACGTCTCAAGCTTGCCCTTTTTATTAAGTCAATGTTGACGCCGTTAGAGGGAGTGCCACGCGTCAGTTCCTCAATTTTTTGAATTTTTTTGAATTTTTTTAAAAAAATCAAAAAATTGCCACGTGTCAAGCAGTCATCGTGCCACGTGACAGTGACAGAGTGATGTGGCAGTGACAGTGACACGTGTCAGTATTATGCCAGATGTCATTTCCTTAGTCTCAATTTGGCCCATTTATTTTAATTTGTCTCAATTTAATCCCAATTTTTGTAAAAATTAACAATTTTGTCCCTCTCCAAATTGAAACAAAAATTAATTTATATAAATGTTATACAAATATTTTTATTAAATTTGACATTTTTATTCAAACTGATATTTTTATTATATATTTTTAACATAACTAAGTTTATTTAAAATTGTGTTTCACATTCAACTTTACTTAAAATTGTTTTCAAATTTTAAATTTATATGTGTTTTATTGTTATATGAACTAGTTAATTTATGAATTTTTTTCTATTAACATTATTTTCTATTAACAACTTTAAAACAATTTTAAATAAAGTTCAATGTAAAATATTAATTAAATGAACTTAATTTGGTTAAAAATATTTACTTGAAATATCAATTTTGATGGAAATTTTTGTGTACATCTATATAGAAATTTAATTTAATTTCAATTTGGAGAGGGACAAAATTGCTAATTTTTACAAAAATTGGGACAAAATTGAAACAAATTAAAATAAAGGGACCAAATTGAGATTAAGGAAATGACATCTGGCATAATACTGACACGTGTCACTGTTACTGCCACATCACTTCGTCACTGCCACGTGGCACGATGACAACTTGACACATGACAATTTTTTGATTTTTTTAAAAAAATTCAAAAAATAAAAAAAATAAAAAATAAAAATAATAAAAAAATTCAAAAAATCGAGGAACTGACACGTGACACTCCTTCAACCTTGACTTAACAGAAATGACAAATTTGAGATGTTTTAACAAAAAATGAGACCAATTTGAAACTTTTAAAAATTTAGGTACTATTTTGATATTTTAACTCCAAAATGGAACCAAAGACATAATTAAACCTTTAAAGAATCATCCCAAATAATGACGAGATCCATACTTTCATTGAAATATAATTTCATAGAAATATATTTTGTAAATAACTCCTTACCTGTAATAAAATGTTTATTTTGATTGTTACATATACGAGTATAGTTTAAGAATAATAATAATAATAATGAAAAGCAACATTTATTCTATTTAAAGATTATTATTTTTAACAATTTAAAATATTGTAAAGTTTAGGGTCTTTTAACTTGAGTCCCAAATACAATAGAAAAATAAAACATAAAAAGTTGTTCACCAAATTATCTGTAACAAAATAAAATCAATTGATTTTTTTTCTTTTACTATTGAAGTTTGAAAATTATGCTTTAAATTTCTGGCAAACCATAATATAAAACATACACTTTAGAGTAATCAATAAATATATTCTATTCAATTTAATCAGTAAATAGAAAAGTTTTAATGAAAAACTCAACTAAAAATATTCAAATTTAAAAAAGTAAATATATATATATATATATATATATATACTCTGCTTATATTTTTATGTTTATTAAAATTTATTTTATCACCTATAGTCTAGGATACACTATTATATAATATTTTTAAATTTTAAAATAATAGTACATAAAAATATAAGATAAATATTTAAAACTACAAATATATAGTTGTTAATAAAGTTACTATCTATAATAAACTTTAATTTTCTAGTAATAAGTTTCCCATATAAAGTTTAATTTTGTAGCAATTAAGTCATGATGTTATATGAAAAGATTACAGGCACAATTAGAGGTGAACATTATCTTCCAAATAACACTTTTGGAAGAGCAGAAATTTCCAATGGAGTTAATAGATAGTTCAATGCTGCATCAGAATAAGTATTCATTGTTCCTTTTCAAGAATACGCCTGACTTCATTTGCAAGATCAATGACATGTTTGTCTTTGCATCCTAAAGAATGATTAGTAAAAATGTTAAAAAATATAAAGTAAAAGGAAACATTTTAAGAGAAAATTTGGAATAACATGAACTATTTGAAGAAGCTCACCTATTTGAAGAAGAGCTTTTTCAAGATTGAAAAGATAATCTCTGTTGGGTCCTGCAGGACCTTCAGACTGAATTATTTGTCTGCAAGATGAAAAAGAAAGAGCACATAGTGATATTGGGAAGAACTGAGAGCTACCAAAAACTACAGTTGCTACTAGAAAGATAATTTAACTAGGGAAAGAAACAACTTAAGAGAGAAGATATTTGATTTCATAGAGAACTTATAATCTTAGAACACAAGTTTAACTTCTGTAAAGTTAAATACATGGATTGAAGACAAATACCTCGCTATCTCTTCATCAGATGCAGGGCCCAAATAATTTACATTAGTTTTTTTGTCTGCAGTTGCTATATATCTGTAACATGTTGTCATTGGTTATTGTGACCAAAACATGCAAAAGGAGAAGTTTATAAGGTAGTTTCTTTCACTTACACCATCACTCCAGAAACCGCCGGAGATGTAGCATTAAGGTCCTAAAACAAATTTCATAATATCTATTTTCATAAGTGGAAAAATTACTAATGTAATGCAAAATAAAATTAGGTACAGTAAGTGGCACTTACAGTATAAAAATCAACGTATTCCTTTTTGTCGTATTGCTTCTCCCTTACTTCCAGATACTGTGCAGTAAAATCACACTTCAATATATCAATCCAAATTATGAATATTTACATAAAAAAGTCTCTTGAGTGGAATTGGACTCAGTCTTCTTAAGTAATATTTACATACACATATGTGTGTACATGTGTGTTCTTCTGATTTTTTAACAGATACTATCATATGGTATCTCAGATACCAAATCAAAAGAAGAATAGAAATGAGGCATTTATTGAATCCAAAACAGGATGCACAAGTAAATAAAACAGAGGATAAACTGTCTCTTTGCAAAACCTCCTGGCAGAAAATACTTTATGTACCCAGCCAAAGAATTTCCTACCTTTATCTCATGCACAAACTGTATAACCAGAAACATATTCTCAAAGTCAACTAACAGAGTACCCTTCCAAAATCTACTTCATTGTAGTATACACTTTCAAAATTGTGGGTCCTTTCTGTTTGTCAGTATACTAAATCCTTTCCTATATCAGAGTTTGAACAAGAGATTCTAACTCTATCCTTATCAAAGGAAACAAGGTTTGGCAGACCTTGAGATATTATTGCACATATCCAAATATCATTGCTATATGTAGACATGGAGTTAATTGCAAACCAGAAAAGGGCTAGAAGAATCTTATGCAATTAAAAATGCACAGCAAAAAGTATAGCAGATGTTCTAACTGAAGCAGTGTTCAAGCTTAAGCTTGAGTCTTAAATCCCTCTTTTTTTTTAATTGATCACACCAAAGGTTGCATAAAAAAACCATAAATTATCTCTGCGCTTATATCTAGTAGTACCATGAACAATTTATTTATTATAGGAAGAAGTCAATATGTCAGTCATTTTGATATTTATCTACATTACTACATAATTGAATGCTATAACTCCCATTGGATGAACTGTTTACAGCAAGTGGTACTTCAAATATATACAAGCAACTTAATACAAACAAGGAAACTGTAAAATATAAACAGATGAGAAACTCTAATGACCAACTTAATACAAACAATTTAAACAATGGAATCCAAATGATAGGCCTGAGAAAAAGGTCAAACTTCTTTTGTTTCATAGAAAAGGAAGAATGTGTAATCATATCATGAACAATAGAAAACTTAAAAGCTGCCAAATACTAATAATGTGTAGAAAGGCAAAATGTCCTAACATACATCTATATGACCTTCTGTCGCTATAAAACAAACACTAGTTCATTTAAATTTAGTTAAATAAATAGATCATCATTTCATAACAGCAGCAAGTATGCATATTGGAAATGAAAATATAACGACAAGGAACAATAGAGCAAACAATACATTTTATAAGTCAGCATAGTTATTGGGAAAAACTATACTTATGTTTGAATTTTAGTTGCAGCGTAATAATATTCCAATAACGTAAAATATTTTAAAAAGCATACCGTTAATGCAGTTTTTGCATCTTCTTCCTTTGATATCTTGTAAGCAGCTCCCCACTATTTCCTTGCAAAATAAAGCAGGTATCAAATATAGATTGCATTTGATAATTTTGACTCTCAAGAAATTGAAAATTACATCAGAATATGTATATGAATTCACAGAATAATTAAAAGTGAAAAACAAGAAATACCCAGAAGGCCAAAGTAATCTGAAAATAAGAACTAAATGTGGAAGCATGATTGACCAATTACTGAAATGAAACTTACTCTTACAACTGATAATAAACCAAGTTGAATTTTGATTTGATTCCTTAAAATACTAAACATACTCATAGTAATTATACCATACTTGCTGATACAAAGAGGCTCTCTCTCTTTATAGAGATTCAATAATAGATATATCAACATAATATCTTGCCAAATAATGTTCTTATTCGTTAGCATAAATTGTAGGCATAAGAGCTATACGGGCAATAATTTCATCAGTCTTCACCAACCGAAAAAATTACTATGGAAACAAAGCAAAAGGAACATCCAGACGGGTTTTCCATTCTAACTTACCCTTTCCACTCTAAAAATGAAAATTCTATTGCCTAAATATCATACGCTGTCAATTAAAGACGCCAATTTCAATCAAATTAATCATATAATATGCTATCATATGAACATCACAAACGTAGTCATCATACTTTACTTGCACACTCAAACTAGAACAACTGCATAAACTTCACATAACAATAGAACAGATGAAATACGGAACCGGTAACCATTAATAAATCAAACCTGAATAATGGGGTTAAAAGAAGATTAAAATTTGGAAATACTTACACATATTTCTCCTTCAGCAGGCTCCAGGGTCACTGTTCTTCCAGGGAACTCAGGGGTTCCTCTGTGGTCAGTAGAGCCTAAAAGGGAAAACCCACATAAGAACAAACCATAGAGATTGTTTTTGATGCATTATGGGGTAATAAAATTGCATACTTTTACACAACAGTGATGGGGAAACGAGAGAAAAACGATACCTTGGTAGAAGACACGTCGATAGCCTTTGATGAAACCAATAACACGTTCATCATAGTGAAACCCAGCTTTCGAGATCAAGGAACCATACCCAAATACCCACATTACCATTTTTTTGTTTTTTACTTAAAGGTTTTCACTTTCGACTTTTAGGATTATAATGGTGACGAAAATTTGGGTACAAGAGGGGTTGATTGGTTCAGTTGCAACACAACAGAACTGAACCAGAGCAAAGGTTATGGCAAAGTCTCGGTGTGATCAGAACCGAGAAACGACAAAATATAAAGACAATCACATGAGACAGCAGTCACTGACTCATTGGGGGAACGAATATCGAATGCTTTTGATTCTTTCTTTCTTTTCAAACATTTTCCTGTTTCATTGTTCTTAAATATTAAATTATTCTTTTGGTATAAATATTGTACGGTTGTAATTGGATAATTTTTTATTTATTTAAAATTAAATAAGAATTAAAGCTGATAGAAATAGTAAACCTTCCTGTAAATATTTCTAACACTTTTGTAATCTTTTATTATTTCTACTTATTTTTTATATTCGATTACTTAATATTTTTAACTAATTTGTCTTATCTATTAGTTTTTAATGATATTCTTACTTTTTGCATATAATTTGACCTTTTGGATGAAATACAATTATGTTGTACAAAAGAAAGAAAAAAATTGTAAAATGAATGCATTAGATGACTCAACCAAAGCATGACCTTAAAGGTATTAGACAACCTAAAATAAATTAGAAGACCCTAATGGCATTAGACGACTTTAAAGACATTAGAAAACTCAAAGACATTCAACAACTCAATGGCATCTAGCTTAGAGCTCCACAAATTATGTTCTTGTTCTCAAATTAAAACTTTTTGTATTAGGAATGCAACACAAAAAGAATAAACTCAATTGGAGATCTATGAAAAAAAAATTACGAGCAAAGTGAAGTTATATCATGTGAATTTCTTAAGAAAGTGGCTTAAGAGATTAAATGTAGCCTTAAGTGCAGGTGAACCAATATAAATTTTTGTGTGCATTCTTCTCTCCCTTATTCTTTATATTATTTTATTCTGGTTAAGATACATTTTTTATCCCAATTTTCGTCAAGTTTTATCACATCAGTCCTAATTTTGTTTTTGTGCTCAAATAGGTCTTAATTTTCGTCAATTTTGTTCAATTGAGTCCTTTTATGTTAACACTATTTAAATCATTAACGGCTATGAACAATGACTGTCCGTGTCACTTCGCAGTTTTTTTTTAAATATTTTTTTTATTTTTTTTAAATGTCCACGTGTCAACTAGTAGCGTGCCACATGTTAAAGTCAATGTTTAATATTCAATTTGGTTCCTAAATTTGTTATTTTTGTTCAATTTAGTCCCGATTTTATTTAAAATTGACCGATTTTGTCCCTATCTTAGATGAGACCAAATTTAATTTTTATATAAAAGTTATAATGATATGAATTTTAATATATTAAATAAAAATATTTAATAAAAATTGTGAATTTTATATAAAAATTAAATTGTTTCAATTTGGAAAGGGACAAAATTGGTTCATGTTAACAAAAGTTAGGCCCAAATTGAACAAAAATAATGAATATAGGACCAAATTGAATATAAAACATTGACTCTGACACGTGACATGTTATTGGGTTGACACATGGACATTTAAAAAAATCAAAAATAAAAAAAAATAAAAAAATAAAAAATCACGAAGTGACACATGACAATCATTATTCATAGCCGTTAATGTTTTAAACGGTGTTAGTAAAAAAGGACCCAATTGAACAAAATTGACGAAAATTAGGACCTATTTAAGCATAAAAACAAAATTAGGACTGATTTGACAATTTGACAAAAATTGGGACCAAAAAGGTATTTTAACCTTTTATTTTCTGGTGAAGGATGCTTCACGGAAAATCGATCAAATCGGTGAAAAACACCGATTAACTCCACACGAAGCCTTCAAACATCGATAACGTAGTGGAACCACCAAGTTCCTTTAATGGAACTTCGAAATCTCACAATCGAGACAACCCTAAGTTGGGTGATGAGTTCAAATTTTTACCATCATTTAAGGTTTAAATTTGGGGGATTTAATTGAATTTTCATGCTTAAAAGAGTGATTTAATTAACAATTCTGATAATTAGGCTATTTGAGCTTGTGTGATAAAAATGTCTTAAAAAGTGATTTTTAGCTGCATAAATTATTTTTGGATATTTTAACGTTTGTTGATGTAGTTGAAGTTAAGATTAAGCTCATTTAAGGTGGAAAAATAAATTGATTGAAGTTACAAACCACCTTTAAATAAGGCTAAAATTAGCAATTTCTGGAAAAATCACTTATGCACCCCCTAAATTACATATACACTCCCATCTTTCAAGTGGACCACCTAAAAACCTGTTTTGCACCCCTAGTTTTTACTAAGTTGCACCCCTCCTACCACTTAAACTCCACTCAACTAGATCATGCCATGTGGCAATCCTTACCTTCCAAATTTGTCCAACCAGATGAGGACACGTGTTATTATCCTCCACTAACTAAACTGGCATATCACACACTGCCACCTCATCATCTTCAACCCTTCATCCCACACATGAAACCCTAGCCTCCATCATCATGTTGTCGCCACTTGCCGTCAGCCTCGTAGCCACCACAGATCGCACCTACGCTCAACCTCTATCAACCTTGCACCTCTTCTTGGCTAGAAAATGAACTAAGCTTGCGAAGTAGTGAACGAAGCAAAACCAACGTCAGTTCGCAACACCAACAACCATGGTAGCCTCCACGCACCTGTTGTGTTCAACCATCGAACCACCTCACGCGCGACGCAAGACCCACCTATAGTGTGATCCTTCATCTTCGCGCCACCATCTTCTCCAAATCATGACGCTGCCACCACAACAATCTACACCATGCTCGACGTCGCCCTCCACCATGTGCGACCACAACAAGCAGAAGCAACAGACCTCTATCTTCTCACCACCATGAACAAATGTTGCATCACTCCTCCTTGCTGCCATAACCACCGCAACTTCCTCCTTCCTCTTTGCACCATTGTTGCACCTGTTCGCGCCACCAAAAATCTGCCATCATCAGACAAGAACCTGTGTAAGACCCGAGAAAATTAAATAATTAGTTAAATAATTATTTAATAAATGCGTGTGATAGGAGCTTTTAAGGCATTTAATGTGGAGTGCTATGACATGTAAAAGTACTAACTCAAGTGGTTGAGAGTACTTAATTGTGTGAGAGGACTTGGGTTCAAGTCCTATGTATGCCAATTGTATTTTATTTTGACTTGTGCATTATTTTAATGATATATTTGAATGTGAGTCGTGATAATGTAATCCTAAAATTATAGGAATTATCACGAAACATGATTGGTTGAATTGGTTGAGCACTTGCTTTGTAATTGAGGGGTTGTGGGATCAAACCTTGCTAAGAACAAAACTAAACTTCCTTTTTGACAAATTTTCTTTTGGCATGGATATGAAAGGGTTTAGGAACATTAGCAGCCAAGAGAGGCAGCCTAGGGGGCTGGAAAACATTAGGTTAATACTCATTGAATAACCTTTAATCATCATTTTAATTTAATTTTGGTTTTGGGTGGAGTAAAGGGTAATTAGAGTGGAAGTAATTGAAAGAGAGAAGGAATTAGCAAAGGGAGAGGTATTGCAATTGTGTGAGTCATTGGGCAGAAGCTTTCCAATAGCCAATCATGTTAGGTTGTTGAGAGGATTGAGTGTGGAAGACATTGTTGGAGTGCAAGCAAAGGCTAGGAGAGCTTTTGGGTTAGAGACATACACCCAAATTTGAATTTGAGCAAGGATTCTAGGTAAGGGGAGCTATTATTGCATGTTTTACTCGTATTGGATAACTTGTATTGTGCTATGATCAAAATTGCATGAATTCCCTTTCGTTTGCGCATTTTCAGGAAATTTTAGGTGTCTGCCCAGAAATCGCCTGGCAGGCATGAAGGTGCCGCCAAGCAATGCATCAGATTTTGCTTGTATTTTTTTGAGTTCATGCATGAACTGCATGGCAGCTATGAACTACCGCTAGGCGGTGCAACGTTGACTGCACCATATTTTCGTGTTGTTCTGTGTAGGAGTCCTCGCGACTTCTAGGAATTTATTGATTGTGTATTGAGTTGGTGTTTGATGCTATGCATGGAATAGAATTAGGCTATAAAATAACCCATTTGAGAAATGGTGAGTGAGTGATCATGAGACAATGAGATAACTTGAAAAGAGGACCAATATAAACCTAATTTGCGTGGTTGAATTGCCATTCATTATATTAATGTTATTGGTGCATTGTACCTATGGAATGGTTGTGAACTCGAAGCTAATTAGAGGAAGTAATAGTGAAATTGAAAGAATTGGGGAAAATGCGTAGAGATAATGGGACTGATACGCCGCCTGGCGGCGCATAACCTGCTGCCAGGCGATAACTTAGGCTTGTCTAATGCATTTTGGCTAGTAGGAGGCGTGAGGGAGTTTTAAGGTATAAATAAATCCAGGTGTACGAAAATAAGATTCTTAAATTTTGGGGTAGTTTAAGATGAGTAATGAAACGTACATGAGAGTAGGTTTACTTGAAGGTGGAATTTGGTGTTGATGTGGAAAAGGTAAACTAAAGAGGGAGAAAGAACAATTGGAGTTGAGAGGGGCAGGTTCTGAAAAAATGGTTTTTTAATCATGTAGGGTTGGATTTTTGGTGACTATGCCATATTGAGTTGAGTATCACTCATGCATTGAATAATGTAATTTAAGTATGTGGAGGGAAAGTTTTGATATTATGGTAGAACAATAGAAGTATGGTGTATGAAATGTAAAGTACTGGATTAGTAGGCATTGTCATAATCTTGATGGAATTCTTATATAAGAATATAGTACTTAGTAACTTAGAAACCTTGAATAGATGGATTGAGAATTGTAAAGTATATGTGCATGAACATATGAGAGTTACAGACTACCCATAATAAACCTTGATGGAGGAGTGTTTATTTGGACCTCGGGAGTGGATTATACTGCAAGTCAGATTATTGGAGGTGCTAAAACCAGTAGATTTCTACTAGTGATATAGCGCCTGGCAGCACGAGTAGGTGCGCCAGGCTGTAGAACCAGCATGAGAGATCCCTGCACCGCGTGGTGCCTGGCGGCTAGGGGTGTTCCGCCAGGCGACAGACCCTGAAACAGTGGGTATGTTTGGAGTGTGGCGCTTGTAAGACCTGTGAAAATTAATTAGTTAAATAATTAATTAATTAATAAATGCGGGTAGTGGGAACCTTTATGGCACTAAATATTGATTGGTGTGATGTGGAATAGTACTAGCTCAAATGGTTGAGAGTACTTTGATTGTGTGAGAGGACTTGGGTTCGAGTCCTTTGTATTCCATTTTTGTGTTGTTTGATTTTTATTAATTTTTAATAAAATGTATGATCATGTTGGGTGATAACGTAGTTCTACAATTATGTGAATTCTCAAGAAACATGATTTGGTTGAGTGGTTGTGCATTGATTTGATGATAAGCTTGGTCATGGGTTCAAACCTTGGTGAACCCAAATTTGACTCTCTTTTTGCTAATAATTGAAGACCCTAGCAGAAGGGGTAGCCAAGAGGGGCTGCAAGCCCTTTGGGTATGTTGTTGTTATGTGCGTGAAACAGTGCCAGAGTCTGCATGTCTCGCTCAAGCGAGCTAGGCTCGCCTAGGCGAGATATGCAAGGACTCGTACCCCTTTTCTGCTTGAGGCTATCGCTCAGGCGGAGGATTTTTGGGTTGGGCGAAAGGTCATCTCGCTTAGGCGAGTGAGTCTCGCCTAAGCGAGAGCTTGAGAAGGTTGGGTGATTTGGCTTGGGCATCTCGCTCAGGCGGGGATCCCATTTTTGAGCGAAAGAGTGTCTCGCTCAGGCGAGAGTCTCTCGCCTAAGCGAGAATTCAAAGAATGTTTTGATGTTGGCTTAACTCGTAGCCCAGGCGAGAGATTTGATTCTTGGGCGAAATGTGATCTCGCCCAGGTGAGTGTAACTCACCTAAGCGAGAGTTCGAGGCTAGTTCTGTTCGTGGTGCTCGCTTAGGCGAGGTAACCTAGCTTAAGCGAGATTGACTGGAGTACTTAGGCAAAGGCTTGAAGATTAGCAAAGGATGGTTGGATTATGTGTAAATGCATACGATTTTGTGGTATTAAACTGATTGGTGGTGGAACTGGGACGTGAGTACTATCAGGCTTCTAGGATATCTCATAGGTGGGTTTGCTGGTGTTCCATTGGTTGTGGCCCGGAACGTATCCTTGAGTTGTGGCTCGGGATAAGGGTTAAGCACATGGCATTCTATGGGTTGTGGCCTGGAATGACTTTCCTTGAGTTATGGCTCGGGATAGCGGATGAACACGAGGAACTCTTGAGTTGTAGCTCGAGTTGGCGAGTGTTGCCAGTATGAGTGTGCTGGTTGTGACTAGTACAGATGGGTCCAGATGGATTGCCTTCCTTAGTGATTTGCTGACGAGTTTAGTAGTCTTGGGACGTTACGAATTATGTTCATATTTGGGAACTCCACCTAGCTTTACGATGTGTGATCCGTATCATGGTTCCCGCACGTGCTCTATCGGTTGTGGCCGATAGGTGTGGCAGCAAGGCGCTTTGAGATACTCACTAGAAAATGTAGAACACTGCTAACATGGTTGTGGCCACATGAAAGAGCTGGAACGAGTCTCCTTGATGTGCACTGATATTACATGGTTGTGGCCATGTGGAAGGAAGGGAACGAGTATTCCTTGATGTGCATCAATATTACAGGGTTGTGGCCATGTGATAGAAAAGAAGGAGGTTCTTTGGTGGTGAAATGATATTATACATGGTTATGGCCATGCAAAATAAAAGAAAGGATTTCTTTTGATGTATTCTTTATATATATATACATATATATATATATATATATATATATATATATATATATATATATATATATATATATATATATATATATATTTTTTTTTTTTATATATTTTTGTGTTATTTTTTTATCTCACCCTATCTGCTTGTGTTTGGCGATGATCGTGTACGTGGTACACGTGAGCAGATGACATTCCAGGTGGAGCTGGTGAGGCTTAGCCGCGGAGTGGGGGAAAGCCTAGGGGTTTTATATTATTTTGATTTGAAATATCTCGTAAACTCTTATAATAGGGTTTTATATTATTTTATATTATGTTCAGTTTTATGAATTATGGATTTTGGTTTTAATTGTAAGTAATAAAACGTTATAAATTTCCCGCGTTTTTGGGAAATGAGGTTTTATTAATTGCGGCTTAATTACTTTTTCTTTATTTTATTATTTAAATTCGTAATATTCGGTCGGCATGTTACAGCGCCTGGCGGTGAGGCATGTACCGCCAGGCGGTCTAGGCAGATTTTGCCTGGCGACACTTAGGCTGCGCCAGGCAATAACGCTGTTGTCAATGGCTTGTTTGTGTGTTATTTTATGCAATGATGCTATACTTGGATCAGGAGATGTTGTGCCATGAGCGGGTAGGTTCATGGATGGTGATGAACATGTTATGATATGAGCAAGGAGGTTCATATCCAGTTACTCTCGTGTGGGGATACTAGCGAGGTAGGTTCGTATGTTCTGTGCTAACACTTAAGAGATGTTGCGTGCAGGGAGGTACGTAGTTGGTGGATCACATGTGTTGGACTACGGGCGGGTAGGTCTGTAGAGTAGGACTACGAGCGGGGACGTTCATAGAGTAGGACTATGAGTGGAGAGGTTCGTAGAGGCAGGACCACGAGCGGGCAGGTTCGTATGAGCATCATAAATCCTTAATCTGAGGCTAACTATATGTGTGATGTGAAGGTTGAAAAGCCTTGGGGATAAGGTCTTGGTCAAGAACTAATTAGGAAGAATAAGATGGGTGTATTACTTACATTTTGTTATTGTATATGTTATTTCTAATTTTATCAGCTCACCCTTTCTGTTTGTGATTAGCGATGATCGTGTGATTCGTGACACGAAAGCAGATAATGATACAGGTGATGATGTGGATGCACCGACGACGGAGTGAGGGCTAGCTTGGGACTAGAGCTAGGGATTTTACCATGTTTTCTTTTAATAATGTATTGGATTTTGGAAATTGTATTGATTTTATTACTACTCTTTCATAAATTCTGGCACGTGGTTTAACATTTTAAAATTTCCCACGTTTGGGAATAATAAATATTTTGATGATTGAATTTCATTTTATATCTTTATTTATTTAATTAAGTAATATTCCTTAGGGATGTTACAACCTGCACCTCGAAATAGTAGCAAATCTGCGTGAGCCTCCACCGTGACATTCGTTGTAACATCCCGTCAGAATATCATGGATTTTAATAAAATAAATAACAAGTCGCATTTAATACTACCTCATTTCCCAAAGCGCGGGAAATGTTAAATCATTTTATTACTTCCAATTAAATGAAAAATCCATAGTTAATAAAACTGGACATCAAAATAAAACCTCTCACTAGAGTTTACAAAATAGTCCAAATCAAAATAATACAAAATATCTCATAAAAGTTTACAACTTATGCTAAAATCAATAAACATCCTCTGATCAATATATAAACTCCCAAGCTTTCCCCCGCTCCGTGTCTAAGTACCACCCACACCACCTGCATCAACATCCTCTGCTCATGTGTATCGCACACACGATCATCGCCAAACACAAGCAGATAGGGCGAGCTTAACAAAATCAACATACAATTATATTGATATACATATAAATAGTCATTTATATATTTTATGCAAACACCCAAATAAAGTCTCTCACTCTTTTCCTTATCACCTGTCCACAACCAGATCATTCATGTTCTACCTCTTTTAGTGATTACCCCAAGGTGACTTGCTGCCATACCTATCGGCCACAACCGATAGAGCACGTGCAGGAAACCATGCTACGGATCACACACCGTAATGCCAGGTGGAGTTCCCAAATACGAACATGGTTCGTAACCTCCTAAGACTACCAAACTCGTCAGCTAATTATTGAGAAGGACAATCCATCTGGACCCATTCGTACTGGCCAACACCAACACACTTACACCGGTAACACTCGCCAACCTGAGCTCAACTCAAGGGTTCCTCGTGTTCATCCACCATCCCGAGCTCAACTTGAGGGATGTCATTCCGAGCTCAACTCGAGGAATGCTACGTGCTTAACCCCTATCCCGAGCTCAACTCAAGGGATACGTTCTGAGCTCAACTCAAGGAACCCATCAATCCCACCTTTGAAGCATCACCAAAAGCCTTGTAGATCACTTTTGCAGAATCCAACCACTAAGGCTACAACAGCCAAATCGCCTAGCGGGGGACACGTACCGCTAGGCGCTACCAACTTCCAGACCGCCTAGCGGGGTACGCGTACCGCCAGGCGCTACGCGCCTCATAAATCCCAAACACTGTGGACACCGCTTGGCGGGATTCCCCTCACCACCAGGTGCACGCGTTCCAAGTGCCCACTAATGTAACAACTATCGCCTGACGGAGCACTCTCCGCCGCCAGGCGCCACACTATTCCAAAGCCCACTATCTTACAACGATCGCCTGGGAGAATCACATTTGTCGCTAGGCGCCACCTGCACCAGAAAGCCCCTGGTACGTGGCTATCGCCTGGTGGTCTAGATCCTACCACCAGGCGTCATACCAGTAACATCACTTCTACTGGTTTTTGCACATTTTCACTAAGTTCTCCCTCTTAAGTCTGAACTATCATACATCCAATTGTTGAATCCTATTATCATATGTGTACGTCTTATATATTACCCTCACCAACTGTCACCTACAAGTCAATAGGATATCATTTAGTTCCCTTTTTTCATTATTCATCCACTTAATTTATATATATATATATAGGAATGCTTAGGTTTCTCTTTTCTGAAGTTAACATGTCACTGCAATCTCATACCCTTCATTTCTCTATTGTTACCCCACATCATCTTAGTATCCATTGGCATCTGTCTTAGCACTTGCACCTAACTATCTTTATTCCTTCCTTCCAATTTGACAAGTCCCAGTAACACCAATTCTCCACTTCGACCTAACATCACTCTAATATAAATAATATCAAAATGGTTAGATTACTGATTTCATAATTCTAAGGTTTCCTAATATAACACCAGATTTATTCCTATATGCTCATAGCCTAGTAATCAATTATAATCCCATTTCCCTTCACAACTTATTCATCAAGTCTAGGAACAACGTAAGGGCCTCGTGATCATTTAATCAATCAATGCCATTATATATCAAACGTTCACAGCAACTAGCCTGAACCCAGTGCACTTCATAATTCACAAGATGCTTCTGAATGCCGCGCTGCCGCCTGGCGACCCACTATAACCCGCTAGGCGGTGCATCAGTCTTGGGAAAAATACCAGGTTCTGTTACTTCTATCCGCACGCTCCTACCCCTTTTTTGCCCTTCTCTTTCCAGTTTCCTCCAATTGGACACTCAATTACAACATCATAAACACCATATTCCATCATAATTATTCCAATAGTGATTATAATGCAATTACACACTAGAGGTACCTCAATCAACAAAATTCCCAACTATGTCAATCCCTAAAAATATGTGACCACTGTTCTATCTTAATTAGGTCTTAATTATGCGAAACTCCATGAATTTTGACAGTAATTTATCCCTTCGCAACGTAAACTGACTTTCCCTCCGATAAAATCATCCTAGAACCCAGCAAACATCAAAATCGAACTAGTATAGCTCGCGTCGCCTAGCGGGTCATTCACCACCGCTAGGCCCTTCATAAAAACCCAAGAAATTAGGTAAAACTGGTATATGTGGCCTAGTGGTCGAGAGCTTACTGCCAGGCGGTTCCTCTTCAGGAACCCAGACTTAAGCCACAACGCATGTGCCACCTAGCGGCTATGAACAGCCCGCCAGGCGGTTTCTGGAAATTTCTAGAAACCCAGAAAAACACGAACAACACTATAATAATGCATACAATTCATATCAACACTATACAATTCATGCTCATACATAAAAGCTAACGTGAAAACTCCCCTAACCTGGCTTCCTTGCTAAAAGTTTGAGAATTCCCAATGTTCTTCTTTGCTCACCCAAAGTTCTCTTAGTCCTCCCTCCAATCAGCCTTAATTCTGCACTCAAACCTCACCACTCTCCAATTTTCGTGTCCTATTCTCTGTGTGCAGTTTCAACCTTGCAAAACCCTTCTCCTAACCTAAAAAGTACCAAAAATAAAGTTTAATTTGGGTTCTCCAAGGTTTGAACCCATAACCACACCAATACCAAGTCAATGCTAAACCATCATGCCCATTCATGTTTCATGCTAACTAATATAATTCAAGCATTATGTCATGAGAACGTGATTAATCATATGATTAAAACAAGAATAATTAAATAACACATAAATGACATACATAGGACTCAAACCCAAGTCCTCTCACACAATCAAAGTACTCTCAACCACTTGAGCTAGTACTTTTCCATGTCATACCAATCAGAATTTAATGCCATAAAGGCTTCTACTACCCGTATTTATTAATTAATTAAATTTCGTGGGTCTTACACTCGTCGGAGCAACCACAAGACCACCACTCACCTAGAAAACACAAAGCTATTGCAACAGCCTCCATTGCTAAACGATGCTCAAACATTGTACTACAGCGAAAACCCTAATTCTGGAGAGAGAAAGCGCACTAGCGCATGTCAGTCTATCATTGCGCAGTCAAATAGTCAAATAGTCAATTTTGGTCAATATTGCAAAAATGGTCAAATAAGAGGATCAAAATTGGAAATTGGACAAAAATTATGTTGCTAATTAATTAAATAAAGATAAAATATTTCAGGAACAGAAAAGATAAAGTCTAATTCCAAACACTACCTATATAAAGAGACCTAAGGGAGTAGAAGAAAGGAGAGTTAACAACTCTCTGGTTTTGGCAGCTACCATCCATCACATCTCTTGTTCTTCCATTCCTTTTATTTTTCTTTCATTCATCATTTATCATGTATTCCATCCAATCCATGGAGGGCTAAGCTTTTAAGGTTGATTCCATTGTAATTTCTTAACTGGATTTTGAGGTTTGATGAATTAATGTATTTGTTCTTTAGATTATTGTTGTGGTTTTTGTTTATCTATGTCCTTTGCTTCTTAATTGAATAGAAAATAATGATTTTAAATCTACACGCATGCTAATCATATGAGTTAAATGGTTTTTAAATTCAATTGAGACTTTACTTTGATTTTATTTATAAACTTTCATGTGATTAAATAAGTTTTTTGCCAATAATTGAGACTTTACTTTGATTAAAGGTAATCACTTTAACTAAAATTAGTTAAGACTTTACTTTGATTAATTAATTTTTCTATTTGGTAAGGAAACAAAGGAATAGACATGATTAGGCATAGTAAAATTTAATTGAGACTGTACTTTGATTGAATTTACTCTGGATAATCTAAAAATTCTCACTTTTAATTGAGACTGTACTTTGATTAAAAGTGAGAATGCCAACAAATGAATTGAGACTTTACATTGATTGATTTGTAAATCAACAAAAATAATTAATTTAACAATAATCTCTAGATAATCGATGATGGATCTATTTTGAAAAAGTAGTGGAATTGACCTATTTACTATTATTATGTTTACAATCTTTTATTTGCGTGACATTCATTCTTTTGCATATTAAAACCCTATATTTTCACAGTTACTAGGTTTAATTGCATTAGGATAGATTTTTATAAGAATCAAATATTTGAAATCAATTCCGTATTCATTGAGAGACGACTCAGGGTTAGCTTAACCCTATCTAGTTTGTTCACTACTAACTTGGCAGTACTGAAGTTGCTATAGTTAAGTAGTGGTAATTTGATCGCTTAACGACAGCGATAACTCTCGATGATGAAGATGAACTTCGAAAGGCGCAAAGCAGAAACGTTGTTTACTTTCATATATCAAAGTTGTCCTTACATATGGTTGCTTGTGTAACGTCCCTACTGGAAATTACTTAATTAAAATAAATCAATAAAAATAGAAAATCAATCGACATAATTTACTATAAGTCAGCAGCATCACTTGTAGCATCATCTGCTCCCGTGTAATGAATCACACGATCATCGCCAATCACAAACAGAAAGGGTGAGCTCATAATAAATTGACACATAAATTAATAAAATAATAAAAAACCCAGCTATTTGATTCTAAATATTTCTTGGCCAAGACCTTAATACCCCAAGGCTTTTCAACCTTCAAATCACACAAGTAGTTAGCCTTGGACTCAAGATTTATGATGCTCACACGAACCTACCCGCTTGTGGTCCTACCTCTACGAATCTCCTCGCTCGTAGTTCTGCTCTACGAACCTCCAGCGCTTGTAGTCCTACAATACAGACCTGCCCGCCCATAGTCCAACACACGTGATCCACAAGCTACATACCTCTCCACACACAGCATCTCTCAAGTGTGAGCACGGAACATACGAACCTACCTCGCTCGTATCCCCACACGGAACAAGATATGAACCTTCCCGCTCATATCATCACGTGTTCACCACCATCCATGAACCTACTCGCTCATGGAACAATATCTCTTGAACCAAGTCCACATCAATGCGTATAACAACTCACGCAAGTTAGATACCTACAACATTATCGCCTAGCGCAGCCTAAGTGCCGCCAGGCGAAACCGGCACAGACTGCCTAGCGGGACCTCCTCGTCGCCAAGCACCAGGCTCTCACAGACCCACTATTGTAGGGTCTATCGCCTGGCGGAGCACACCTTGCCGCCAAGTGCCATGTAGTGCAGGGACACCCCTGGTGTTCCTATCGTTTGGCGCACATACCCGTGCTGCCAAGCGCTATATCAGTAGCGAAATTCTATTGGTTTTTGCACCCAAAACATATTGAGTTCATTCTAATATACTTCCCAAAATTCGAGGTATAACTTCTCCAATCAAGGTTAATTTCTTAGTAGTCCGCAACTCTCATAGAATATTACATACCTATACTTCACAATTTCCAATTCCTCTATTCAAGTCTAGGATTTACTAAGTGCTCTACCATTGTAAAATAACTCAATCAAGCTTGTGGAATGACCCCCAATCTAGTATATTAACATCTGGCACATTACCTCTGCTGCACTAAAATGACATTAAAACTTCTCTTGCAAATACTTTCCACTTAATATATTCTAGTCCACCAAAGCTTCCCACACTAAGGCACATCAGTACCTTGAAAAACCAAGGTTTTCTGAGCATGAAAATACCTATAATTGAACCTCAAAATTTCAATCATTCATAGCGACACCATCTTTGATAATCCTCTAAATAAAATGTCTAAGTGGTTTTGATGACAACAAAATGCTATACAGTATGAAGAAAGGTCTTATTGATTTTGATGATAACAAACATCATATGAAAATGAGGATATATATGGTTATTCATATAATATTTTTAGTCTCGCATATGAAAGCCCTAGAGGTGTTAAATTGTGCAATATACTTATGCAAGGACCAAATGAAGAGAAATCAAAGTAAGCAATCATTATACTATATATTGATTAAATGACATACTGATTATATGTTATATAAATTGTGATTATATAATTGATTATCTAATGTGTGTTCATGATTTTCAAGCAAGATTTGCCAAAAGCATAATTAGCATAGAACAAGCAAAATATAAAGATTAGACTAAACAAGTAGAAAAGAAGAATAACAAGCTCAATTGAAGCTATTAGACGACTATATGCTTTAGACGCGTCTGAAAGAGCTGCATTATTTTGGCTAAATTATTTCTTTTATTTAATTACTGATTGAATATTTGAATTAATATTTTTATCTAATTATTTAGAATCAAAATTATTGAAAGAAGTCACAATGTTTAAAATTATCTTTGGATAATTAAATTTTAATTAAAGAATTTTGTAAAAGAAATTATATTTTTGAAATTAAAATAATTGTCAAACGATTATAGAAATGTTTTATAAACAATCACATTTATTTTGAACATATAAAATTCAAAAAATATTCAATCATACAAAAGCTTCAACAAAGGATATCTTACAAATGAAGGATTACAAGGAAGATTACTTGAAGAATTCATTTGAAAAAGATTCAAGTAGAGAAGTTAAAACGAGAAAGAAATCAAAAGAAGAAATATCATATACGGTGTATGACAAATGAGTAAAACTCCAAAGGAGAAGACAGGAAGAATATATTTAAGATCTTATCAAATTACACGTCTCTATATTACAAGGTAATTTATGAATTAAATCGCGAAGACTGGAGAATAAATAAAAAGAAGGAAAGAAAGAATAATTAAAACACAAGGAAAACCACTAGACGAGTAAAGTGAAATAGTGTTGACCATACAAGTCAACATAAAAGTGGCAAAGCACTAGACTTCAACAAAGGAGTAGATGAGTCAAAACAAGCATTAGACGACAAAGGTCACCAGTCGCATTCTACAACGTAGACTCACTTAGACTCAATCATTAACTAGACGAGTCAACATGTACAAATGTTAGACGAGTCAACGCAAGATGTCGGATAAGTCAAAGCAAAACTATTAAACGAGTTAAAGTCAACTCAATATGTTGAATGTTGAATACATTTATCATACAAGTGCTTTCATTAGAATATTCTAAAGAAAAAGTGACTAGACAAGTTAAGCAATGACAATCATGAGACAAATTGAGTTCAGATGGTGCAAAAGAAAAGTATCAAATCACAAGGTGATACAGTGATCAATCATGAATTGATCAATGAAATCTGAATGTTGAATTAGAGGATGAAATCTATCAGATAATTATCAAGATGATCAAGTCAAGAGGATTGCACAACAAGACTCAACTTTTATTGAAGATATTCTGATTGAAGAAATATCAAAGATATATGAAGATACGTGTGAAGAAAAGGCCATTGATTAAGCCTAAGAAAGAACATTTTGAATATTATCATATTATTTTTAACCAATCACCAACAAGGGAAATACTTTGCAGATAAAAGAATGCAAAAGAATATTTAAGAATAAATTATAATGGTAATATCATTTATAGAATGATGAAATTCGAATTGAAGAATTATAAGAAAGGAAAGAAGAGATAACTCACATGAAGCAAAATACGCAGAAAGCAATATTCAGAACTTTCAAGTGAATAAGGAAGAAGATATTAAGAAATACAAAATTAGTTCTACATCAACGGTCAAGTGGTTCAATACAACTATATATACCAAGGCCAAGAAGAAGAAGAAGAAGAAGACTTAGACTTGAGAAACATACTGAAATGTTGTTGTCGCAACTTAAATCGTGACGGAACGGCGAACTAAAAAATAAATTAATTTGAAAAAAAGATTTGAAGTCGCCACCATAGTTTATTCTGGAAAGTTATGGAAAACCATAAAATTAAAATAAAGTCTGCGAAAACCATATTTAGGGTTCGGGAGTCGGTTACGCATAGGAAAGGTATTAACACCCTACAGTACCCGCCCAAAGGTGGTACCTTTAACTAAATTTACGAAAGAGATGTATTATTTTATAATATTTATTTTTCCCAAAAATAAGAAAATAAATTGAACAAATATATTTTTTGAGTGAAAAGGACCCAACAAGGATTAACCTTGGTCCTACGTATTGTCATTAAAATGAGAAATCAAGACTACGTAGTTCTTTGTAAAACTATTTGAAAATGATTTGAAAACCTTTTGATTTTTTGGGAAGTGAACCTGACAAGGACTTGCCCTACTCTTACGTATCTCCATTCACAATGGAGAATCAAGGATCACGTAGTTCTTGACAAAACTTGATTAGAATATTTAATTTTTTAAAGTTATCTTTTGACATTCTTGAAAATAAGTGTCATGCGACGCGTGCGCCGGGTTGACACCAAAATCATTTTTTATACTTTGTATTTTTGAAAGGGAGTGTTGTGCCACGCGAGCGGTCGATTAGACACCAAAACATTTTTATAATTTTTATATTTTGAAAAGGAGTATCGTACGACGCGAGCGATCGATTAGACACCAAAACTATTTTTATAATTTTTGTATTTTAAAAAGAAGTGTCGTACAATGCGAATGGTCGATTAGACACCAAAACTATTTTTATAATTTTTGTATTTTAAAAACAAGTGTCGTTCGACGTGAGCGGTCGATTATGTAAGACCCGAGAGATTTAAATAATTAATTAAATAATTATTTAATAAATTCGGGTAGTAGAAGCCATTAAGACATTTAATGCGAAATGTTATGACGTGGAAAAGTACTAGCTCAAATGGTTGAGAGTACTTGTGTGAGAGGATTTGGGTTTAAATCCTCTATATGCCTTTTTGTGATATTTAATCTATTATTATTTTAATAAGATGATATGGTCATGGAGAGTAATAATATAATATTAAGATTAATGAATTATCATGAAATATGATTTGGTTGAATTGGTTGTGCAATTGCTTTGTGATTGAATGGTTATGGGTTCAAACCATGGTGAACCTAAACTTATTTTCTTTTTGCTAATTTTAGTTTTTGGCATGAATGTGAAGGGGCAAGGGAAACCCTAGCTAAAGGAGCAGCCAATGGTGCTGGAAAACCAAATAGAATAGCCAATTGAATGATAATTAAAACTAAGTTTTAAGGAAATTTCGTTTTTGCTAATAAACCATCATTAAAGTACCATTAAAGGGGAGAATTGAGGGAGAATGAGAGCACTTTTGAGTCTGCCATTTTGAGAATAGTGAGGAGTATTATTACAGAGGAGAAACATGAGGTTGGGTGTGGCAAAGGTACTGGTTTGGAGGACAGTCAAAGGGAGACCATTGGTGATCCAAGGAAATTCTCAAGTGTCCACTCTTAAGTAAGGAAATTTAGGTTAGGGGAGTTTCACTCTATGTTTTAATATTAATTGAATGATTATGTGATATGCTTGATGACCTTGATTCGTTGCCTGTCATTTTTCGTCTGGATTTCGTCGAGTTTCTGGAAATCTCCAAAAACTGCCTAGCGGCGTTGAATGACCCACCAGGCGACGCATGTTCCAGAACCCATTCCTGGGTTTTCCTCCATGAACGGCCTGGCGGAACTGGCTTGGCCCGTTGTTTTGCTTGCTTGTTTTCTGTGATTTTGTACTACTTGGATTAGGCCTTGCATAAAAATACAAAAATTGTTGTGTGTTATGTGTTGATAGGACTGATATTGTATGAATGTGTGATGCGTTATGAGTTCTTGAATGAAATTGGTATCTAGGGTTCATGTTGGGGATATAAATGAATAAGCAAGGATGATGATTATGTTTGGTGCACTGTTTTGTTATGGAAATGAGGTTAATCTAAATAAAGTATGAACCCATGTATAATGTTTCATGTGAGAATATGTCAGAATGAAAGTTGGTACTATAATTGGGGTCACGACTGGTGCAGGAGGAATGTGGGCAGAACCCAGATTGTCGTGCACCGCTTGGCAGCACCTGGATCGTCGCCAAGCGACACATCAAGCAGTGGGCACTCTGAGTTGATTCTACAATTGGCGTTGGCGACGACACATCAGGCAGCGGGCATTCTGAGTTGATTCTACAATTGGCATTCTTCGGGGCTTTGCTAGTGATTTCTGCATGAATGGGGTTGGCAAAGGATGTATTAATTTGAAACTTGTCAGGGAGTTAAATGTTAGTAGGTATAGGGATGAGTTGAATGGGATAAAATGCATGAAAAGGCTAAAAGGGTTCTTTGATTGAGTATGGCAGACTGTAAGTTGAATTATCATTACATGTCCCATGGGTTGTTTACTTACTAATAGGGTTAACATGTATTAACAGATAAAAGAATGAATTAATTGTTACTCACATAATGTTGATGTACATGCATGATTTGGTTGTGAAACCATGAATTGTGATGCTTTGAAAATTCTGTCATAAGAAATGGATTGAGGTTGTTTAAGTATGAATGTACGATAATCTATGTATGAGTTGATTCGGGGGAAGGGGGGCGATTAAGGCCTGTTGAGTGTGCCAAACACCAGTATCACTGCACTACTGGTATAATGCTTGGCGACGCGGGGCGAGCCACCAGGCTGAAGACAACTAAAACAGTGACAGTGGTCACTGAACGTAAGTGGCGCCTGGCGGCAGAGATTGGTGCGCCAGGCGGTTTGTTTAGATTTCGCCTAGCGGCATATAGGCTGCGTCAGGCGAATTAGCTGCTATGAAATTGGTTGTTGTTGTGATCAGTGGACTTGAAGGACTAAGTTTATGTACCTTTGTGTTTGGGCTTGATGGACTAAGTCCAATAGGGGTTTGGGATGTGCTTGGTGGTGGGACGCATGATGGGCATGGAACTGGTTAGTTCCCGTCGGCTGCTAATGGGCGAGAAGTCCTTAGTATGGTGATTACATGTGTTGGTCGCACGATGGGCAATGAACAATTATGTTCCCGTCGGTTTCTATTGGACGAGGAGTCCATTGTATGGTGATTGTGTGCGTGCCTAGGTTCAAGTGAGGAAGGCTTAGATGTTTTGCTACAGGAGAGGAGTCTGTGGGGAAGGACTACTAGTGGGATAAGCTCGTAGGGTGGGGCCACGAAAGTGATAGTTTCGTGGGGGCACAGTAAAGTCCCAAGACCTAGTTTCATGCATATGACTCATGAAGGACTTTGAGGTCATGGATGGGTAATTTGAAAGGATAAGATAATTACGTAAAACCTTTTTGGGAATGGGTGTCATATATAAATATATATATATATATATATATATATATATATAT
>Ga0214543_1001949_pt1 | contig 40575 bp, 18 predicted proteins | sample CNSS2metaG_FD_160094 | JGI IMG/M metagenome (GOLD analysis project Ga0214543, IMG submission 160094) | Root nodule microbial communities from cowpea collected in UCLA plant growth center, Los Angeles, California, USA - CNSS2 | ecosystem: Host-associated > Plants > Roots > Nodule | place: USA...
AAGAATTGTTTGACTTTATCAAATTTCATCTTCGTCTTTTTTTTTATTATGACGGTGATTATTATTATTATTATTATTATTATTATTATTATTTTGATGATTATTATAATTATTATTAATATTATTATTTTATGTGCTAGTTCTAAACACACGAAACGTTACAAAATTTGGATTTGTGACCCTTGATATTACAAGGAAGAATTCCTTATATTGGATTTTAAATGTTGAAATACATTTAGATGCAATGGATATTGGGATACTATTAAATAAAGAAATAAAGCATCTAAGCAACTAATTTTCTCATGCGACAAAAATATTGAGAAAAGAGATTTCACAAATATTATGAATTTATTTCATGTCTATGTATGACTGGCTGGATAAAGCAATAAAGCTTTTGATGAAAAATCATGAGATCTGTCTAATCTGCTCCATTCCCATAAGTGAATGCAGCAATAAATATGATGAATTTATTTTCTGTCTTGGTATGGCTGAACAAAGCAATGAGCTTTTGATAGAAAATCATGAAACTTGTCCAAATTGGTTCTACTCCATTCCCAGAAGTGAATGCAGCAACATTTGATTTATATTTTCATGATCGTGATATTGATTATGGACATGGTTATAAAGAAAATTTCAAAGACACATTTTGTTACCATAAGTGACACAATAATGTGAAAAAGGAAAAAGGAAAATGTGAAAATATTGACAAAAAGATGAAAGTATATATTATCATTATGGTGGTAAAGGTCATTTGAGTTGTACTTATTGTACACCAAAGCATCTTACAATCTTACAAATAATGAGAAGAACATAGAAACATATTTTGCTTATGAAGATGGTGATTCTGATTATGGTCATATGGATGCTACTCATCTTGATATTATTATTTTCTTTGCTAAAGCAAATGGAAGCATTGATCACCTCATTGAATATGAGAGTGTTAAAAAAAACTCATATTGATATTTACGTTTATATGAAAAATGAATGTTTGCACTAGTACCAAAGGATATGTGTCCTATTGATAGTGCAACAACTTATACAATTCTCAAGAGTAATAATTTTTTCTCTTGTTTGATAATGTGAGACATCAATGTTAGTATTATTTATAGCACTACAAATATATTTGAAGACTCTAGAAGAGCTATTATACTTCTACTAAGAAGTTGAATAAAAACTTATTAAGTTTCAAGCATATTTGTCTAAATGGATATTATATTGAGACAAACAATGAAAAAAATATGAAATATCTTTATATCTCTACGATTGGGTTAAAAAAAATGTATATTGGAGAAATTATCAACATTTCCTTATGGTTTATACTACATGTATATTAGTTTCAAAGACACGTTTGAAACGTGGTAGGCCTATTGGTTCCAAAGATAAAAATTCTTGAATGAAAAAGGGAGCTAAAATGAAAAATGACCTAATCGAAAAGGTTTAAATCCCAAAAGATTCATTTGACATTATTAATGGTTCGGTTTCAAAAGAACCTCAAGTACCTGAAATTGTTGAAAAGGATGAGATCTCAATAAATTATGTCATGAATCATATAATATGGAACCAAAATGAAGTTAACATTGACAAAAATTTTACTTATAACATAGCGATGAATGTTATGAATGACAATGAAGATTAATAAGCAATGATCATAAAAGATTGTCGGCAAATAAAAGATTGGCCAAAATGAAAATATGCAAAGAAGCATAATTATATTTGCTTGCTAAACGAAATGCTTTTGGATGTATAGTTCGCACACCTGAAGTTGTGAAACCCGTTGAGTACATAAGGATTTTTGCACAAAAATTAAATTAAGAATGATGAAATTGTTAGATACAAAGCAATTGGTTGTTCAAGGTTGTTCACAAAACCTTGTATTGATTTGTGAAAAAACATATTCACTAGTATTGGATGCAACAAGATTGCAATATTCAATTATCCTAGTTGCACAACAAGGTTTGCATTTATATCTAATGGATGATATTACAACCTATTCATACAATTCTTTTGAGAATCATATTTATATGAAAATCCCTGAAGGATTTTATTTGCCCAACAAGACAAATTCTAAAGAGGATTTTTCAATAAAATTGAACATGGTTTTTTATTGATTAAAGCAATCAAGATGGGTGTGGCATAACCGTCTTATTGAGTACTTATTATAAGAAGGATATAGAAATGATCCTATTTGTTCTTGTATTTATATGAAAATATCTAAAAATGAATTTGCCATAATTATTGTTTATGTAGATGACATAAACATCGTTGGAACTCCTAATGAGCTCACAAAGGCAATTGATTACTCAAAGAAATAATTTGAGATGAATGATCTTTGAAGGGCAAAGTATTATATGAAATTAGAAATTGAGTATTTAAATAAAGGTGTTTTTATACGTCAAGTGTAACGTCCTAGCCGGAAATTACTTATTAAAATAAATAAGAAAATAAATAAAATAACAACCTCATTTATTAATCATCAATTTCCCAAAAATCGCGGGAAAATTTAAAACTTAAAGTCCAACACGCCAACACAGATAAAATAAGTCGTATCAATACGTATTACAAATAAAATTGTCTATAAAATTATTACAATAAAACCATAGTTCAACATAATAACTAGTGATCAAATCCCTGAGAGATCCCCACTCCGGCTCTATGTATCTGTCTGCTCACATGCATCAACATCTGCTCCCATGTAACAAGTTACATGATCATCGCCACACACACAGAGATAGGGTGAGCTTATTTAAATAAAACCAAACAATATAATAATAAATACCACATCAACAAATTTAAACCCGGGTTAGTACACTTCCCCTTTTTCTTTTACTCCTCCACTTCCAACACTTGCCTTTAGACGTCTATCATCTATATACCCTTTAGGTGAGACCAATGATCGATCTTTCCTGTACGAGTGTCTACTCGCCCCTCCGACTACAGGCCACCACCTGATAGTCCACACGTGGGAATAACTTTGCCACAGCATCTCACCGTGACACCAAGTGGAGTTCCCCAAAACAAACCTAGGTTTGTAGTTGTTTCCAGACTACCAAATCTCTATCAGAATCCACTGAAGAGGGCAATCATCCGAAACCTCGCCGTACGAGCCACAACCCGCACACTTCATTGGACTTTCTAAACCACCAGGCTACAACCTAGAGTGGTCACGTGTTACCCCAATACAAGATGCACTCGTAACTGGGCCCCCAGCCAAAGCATCGCATCATGACTATCACCTAAAGCTGTGTAGAATCCTCCCTCACGCACCAACACTGGACCAAATCTGCCTGGCGCGCATCACATGCCACTAGGCGGAAACTGGGTCGAGACAGCTTGGCGGGCATCACACACCGCCAGGCACCACACGCCTGCAGAATCCTCACTACACCGTCACCGCCTGGCGGACTCCACCTTACCGCCAGGCACCCTGTGTTGTCCGTCACCGCCTGGCGCATCCATCACCAGCCGCCAGGCGGCCGCCTCCCTCCAGACCCTTTGTTTCACCATTTCGCCTGGCGGGACCATCCCTGCCGCCAGGCGCCCTGCGTGCAGAGTGACTATTGTCACTGGTTTGTGACTGTATCGCCTGGCGACTCGCTCACGCCGCCAAGCGCCATACCAGTAACGCAATGCTACTGGTTTTTGACACTTAAAACAGATCCCAATGGACCTCAAATCATACTATACTCCAAATTATAACACCAAAATGATTTTCCCGTCATACATTTATAACAAGAACACATCACACCCATTTAGACATGCCAACAAACCATTTATCAATATGCACATCTCTTTGTCAAATCACTAAAACTACCAACATAGTATACACTCTTTGAAACTATGCAACAAGGATGGATATGAAATCAGCCACTTTATAGCATTACTCAAAGTCATATACTCACAATTAAAATTGTGATATGCACCTGTACAACAACACCTATTACCATTCTCAGTTGCTAACATACAATCCATCAACAATAATGCATATACAACTTCACAATTCACATCACCAACGAACCCACACAAACCTATCTAATCAAGAATACCCCACGTTTTAGGGTCTACAGACACATACTCATAATATTGTTGTTACCATGACTTGGAACTAAATTGCACAAATACGGGTATAACCAAAATATTATTTCCCAATCAATATATATATATATATATATATATATATATATATGAAAATATTCAATTCATCCAACTCACCCAATTTCGTCTCATAATTACTACCAATTAATATACTTTCTGAATCGCATAATCAATTATCCCCATATAGCCAATGACTCATAACATCCTTCACGGCTTTCCCTCATTTAACCTCTTTCAGTATCCAAATTATACCACGTTCGTTAACCCAATAAGTAATTAATCACATATGTATCAATTTGTCAATTCAGCACCCAATAATACACATCATACAGTTCATGCTTTATTCATACCACCATCTTTCCTACCAAAACCAGTGTAACCCATGTTGACAGTGCTTATGTTTATTTATCCTGGCCCCAACAGGAATCCTTATCCCCATATCCATTCAAGAATTCATACATTTGCAGAACCATAACATACACAGACATCTATATTCCTTAAATTCTCATGTAAGCATATGAACATCACGATAATATCACAAGCACCCCCAAACAGATTCAAAATAGCCAAAAACAGCATCACAGTGTTCGTGCCGCCTGGCGGTTCATCCTTTGCCGCTAGGCGGTTCATAGCTGATACCCAGAAACTAGGTCTGGTGCTTGTGTCGCCTGTGTAAGACCCGTGAAATTTAATTAATTAAATAATTAATTAATTAATAAATGTGGGTAGGAGAATTAATTATGACATTAATTATAAGTGGAATGACGTGGAAAAGTGCTAGCTCAAATGGTTGAAAGTACTTTGGCTTGTGTGAGAGGACTTGGGTTCGAATCCTATGTATGCCATTTTGCATTATTATTCATTGTTATTTTAATATAGCACGATCATGTGGTGAAATAATATGTGGATTGAATTATGATTGTTAGCATGAAATCTGAATTGGTTAAGTGGTTTGATATTGTTTAGGGAAAATTCATGGTTGTGGGTTTGAGTCTTGGAGAATGCATATTAAACTTTAATTTTTGATATTTTTGGCTTTGGTTTGAATTTGAAAAGTTGAGGAACATCCTAGTGGAAGGGCAGAATAGAGGTGGCTGTGAAACTGACAATAAAGGGACAATGAATGGGAGTTAACCACCATTAAGTGGTAATCTCGTTTTAGGTTAATAACCTAGGTTTAGGCACACTGTGAGTTTTGAGGGTGATCTTTGGGGTTGCATTGAGAGAGAAGGCTAAGGAGCCAATTGGTGAAGGGAGGACACTAAATCGTCAAGTTTTAAGCAAAGAAAAATCAGGTTAGGGGAGCTGAACCCGCTTCTTTGCTTATATTAATTTATCTTGTGTGAAAGCATGAATTATTGAAGGTATAATTTGGTAAATTGAATGAGTTTCGGGTTTCTGGGAAATTTCCAGAAACCGCCTGGCGGGCTGTTCATAGCCGCTAGGCGACACATGTTATTATACTGTATTTTCTGGGTTCCATGAGGAACCGCCTGGCGGTGAACCTCTGTACCGCCAGGCGCCATAAGCTTGTACCTAGTTTCTGGGTTTTTATGATGAACTGCCTGGCGATCATGCACACCCGCCAAGCGGCACGAGCGGAATTGGCTCGGTTTTGGGGTTTTGTGTGATCTGAAGTGATTCTGATCGGATGGGAGTCAAGAGTTAGTGATTTAAAGATGATATAGAGTCTTAATCGATTGAAAACCAGTACAAATGATGGGTAAAATTGATGGAACAGTGCGGGTGAACCTTAGGGTTCATATTGCGTTGCTTCTTATATGAAATTGGTTGTAAAATGTGTTAAACCCTGTGCGCGGACTTTGTAGGGATTAAGGTGATTTGTATGTCATATTTATCATGAGTTTGGATATTTTGATTGAGATAGATGAAGGGGGAATCTCAGAAAGAAGTATAGGAAGCATCGCGGGGGGGGGGGGGCTGCGAGTTTGGGAATTTTGCCAGAATGATTGTACCGCCTGGCGGCACGGGGCCTACCGCCAGGCGCCATCTCAGCAGTAGTGCGTTTGCGTGCTCATCACTATGGTGTTAGATTTGGGGTGTTCTGGTGTTCAATGAGGGAAGGAAATGGAAATTTGAAATGGTTAAAGGGGGAGTGGATGACGTTAGTGTATAGTGACCCAACTAAGGTAAGGGTATTTGCAATCTATCTATAAACTGAATATTTGGTGTATAAAGTAGTGAGAGAATGGTAATTAGAAATATGGAAAGTATGTTAGTTGGTAAAATGCTTCAATACTGTCAGGATCTTAATAAACTACCCACATGATGGGTATTGGTTTGGAAGGACATGGATGACCCCCAACGATCGGGGAAGTCTCTCGGCGGAGAATAATTTTCGTGGGAGTGTGGCATAAGGGAATAGTTGTATATATTCATTCAATATATGATATTTGGCACTGAGGTAGGAGAGGAATTGGATAAAAAATAGGTCTGTGGGTATGGTGCGAAGAATCCCTGACCCAAACCAGTACTGTACAAGTATTGTTATGGCGCCTGACAGCAGAGCTGGGTCCGCCAGGCGACAGCGGGAAAAACAGGGGGTTGATGGTGCAGGAGGCGCCTGGCGGAGGGGGAGGCCCCGCCAGGCGATAGCGACACGAGCAGTGGCGCTTGGAACAGCGTCCGCCTGGCGGTGTGAACTGTCCTGCCAAGCGATGGTTACAGACCTTGTGAGTCTTGAGGCGCTTGGCACCTGGCGGTACGTGTCCCCCGCCAGGCGGTCTGGAAGTTGTGGCGCCTAGCGGTACGTGTCCCCCGCTAGGTGATTTGGCTGCTGTAAGTCCTAAGTTGTTGGACTTTGTAGGGTGTTCTACAAGGCTTTTGGTGGTGCTTTAAAGGTAAGATTGTTGGGTTCCTTGAGTTGAACTCGGAACGTATCCCTTGAGTTGAGCTCGGGATAGGGGTTAAACACGTACATTCCTCGAGTTGAGCTCGGAATGGCATCCCTCGAGTTGAGCTCGGGATGGCGGATGAACACGAGGAACCCTTGAGTTGAGCTCGGGTTGGGGAGTGTTGCCGGTGTGAGTGTGCTGGTTGTGGCTAGTACGGATGGGTCCAGTTAGATTGCCCTCCTCAGTTGTTGACTGACGAGTTTGGTAGTCTTGGGACATTACGGACTATGTTCGTAATTGGGAACTCCACCTGGGGTTGCGGTGTGTGATCCGTAGCATTGGTTCTCGCACGTGCTCTGTCGGTTGTGGCCGGTAGGTTTGGCAGCAAATTACCTTGAGGTAATCACTAGAAGAGGTAGAACCCGAATGGTCTGGTTGTGGTCAGACGTTAGAGAATTGGTTAAGAGATGGTGCTTTGTTAATTGTGGAGCTTATATCTGTTAAATTGGTTATATGATATTTATGATGATGTATGTTGTTTTCATAAGCTCACCCTATTTGCTTGTGTTTGGCGATGATCGTGTACGCGGTACACGGGAGCAGAGGATGTTGCTGCAGGTGGAGCCGGTGATGCTTAGTTGCGAGTGGGGGTTCTACTGGGAGAAACTTCTTATATTTACTTTATTTGTTTTTGGAAACTGTTGTAAACCCTGATGGGTGAAACTATAACCATGTTGTTTTGGTTTATGGAATAGATGTTTATAAACCTTATGCGAACATTTAATAAATTTTAAATTTCCCGCGTTTTTGGGAAATGAGGTTATTCATAAATGCAATATCTTTATATATTTAATCGTTTTATTTATTTGAACCAGTAATATCCTGACGGGATGTTACAGCCTGGCGATCACGCACGACCCGCCAGGCGGTTTCTGGAAAAATTCCAGAAACCCGATTTCATCTCTGATTTTCACGTAAATTGCAATCCCAACCCCGCATACATCACGATTCAATCAATAAAAAAACATCAAACAATCAATAGGAACTCCCCTAACCTGGATTCCTTGCTTAATTTGATAAATTCTCTATTTCCTCCTTGATTTCCAATAGCCTTCTTTGCTCTTCTTCCAATTCCCTTCTTCCTATCAACCCTAACTGAGTTTTCAATTTGAATTTGCCTATACTCACAGCACCTACCAATGGCAGACTTCCAACCCCTTCTCTCTCCTTATTTGGTCTCTTTAATCACACCTTAATTAGGGTTAATGACCATAAAACGAAAACTAAGTATTTAGTGAGCTTAATGATCATTCAATGGTGTTTAGAGATACTTTTCCAGTCATCCTAGCTGCCCTCTCATGGCTAGGGTTTGTGTGACTCTTCATGTTCATTTCAAAATTGAATTTGGCAAAAAGAAATTATTTTATCTAAGCTAAGATTCAAACCCATCACCACACAATTGCAATTCAAGTGCACAACCAATTCAACCAAGTCATATTACATGATAATATTCATACATTAAATATTATATCCTTACTTATCACACCCAAGCATCTCTAAAAAAAATACTAAGAATTAAATAACACCCAATTGACACACATAGGTCATACTCAAACCCAAGTCCTCTCACACAATTAAAGTACTCTTAACCATTTGAGCTAGTACTTTTCCATGTCATGAAGGTTAGCATTTAATGTCATAAAGACTTCTCTTACCCGCATTTATTAAATAATTATTTATTTAATTATTTAAATTTAACGGGTCTCACATCAAGAGACTTATAAAATTAAGGTGCTTAAAATGTTCTAAATGGACAAGTCATGTCCATTATGCACTCCAATAGTTGTGAGGTCGTTAGATGTTGATAAATATTTTTCTTAGACCTCTAGAAAATGATGAAGATCTTCTTGGTCCAGAAGCATCATATCTTAGTGTCATAGAAACACTAATGTATCTTGTTAATTATACTCGATCTAATATTGCATTTGCTGTAAATTCGTTAAGCAAGATATAATTCTTCAATTACAATAAGAAAATGGTTTGGAGTAAAACATATACTTTGTTACTTTAAGGGTACTACGAATATGAGCTTATTTCATTCAAATGATTCAGATTCAAACCAATGGTTATGTATATGCCTGTTATTTTACATATTCTCACAATGTCACAATGGTTGATCACAAACAAGATGTTTGTTCACATGTGGTAGCACAATGGTTTCATGAAGGTATATGAAATAAACCATAGTAGCAACATTGTATAATCATACAGAATTACGATGAAAGTTGTGAATATGTTTGGTTAAGGTCTATAATTCAACATGTGCAAGAAACTTGTGACTATCCCCGACAAAGATGGAATCAACCGCCATATATGAAGACAATAGTGTATTGTTCAATTGAAAGGATGATATAGATATCCAAAAATTCATTCATGTGAAAATATGGCAGGTCTATTTATGAAGTTTTTGTCAAGAAGAACTTTTGAGCAAATGATTCAAAAGTTCGGACTCCGTCACCTTAATGATGTAAATTTACATGAGGGGGAGGAATAGAATATGTGATGAACAATATTGTATTAAAGAATACAAAATGTTGTACTCTTTTTTCTTCCCTAGCTTTTTTCTATCCCAAAGGGTTTTTCCTAGTAAGATTTTAACGAGGGCACATTCTTTTATCAATGGATACTCAAGTACTCAAGGGGAAGTGTTATGAATTAATGAATTAATAATTGTCCATTCATTTGATACATTTACTCATATGATTCATTGCTCTTTATGTAAATATTTGTATTAACTATGTTGATTTTTGTTTCCTTATTGAGTACATGTTGTATCTATAAATATGACTCTTCGTATCAATAATAATACACAAATGAGTTGCTCCTCATTCTTTCATTCTCTATTCTCTATTGTTTGTCTCTTATTATCTATTATTCTCTCTGTTATTCACTTTATTTCATAACACTATAAATATTATTATCATTATTATTAACTATAATTATTTTTGTTATTATTATTACTATTAATTTTATTACCATTATTATTATTATTTTTATCACTTCACGATATTATTATAGTAGTATTATTATTATTATCATTATTTTTACTTTTAGTATTATTATTATTATTATTATTATTATTATTATAATTAGACACACATTTTAAATTTTGTTTATGGGATCATATCTCAGTTACTTACTCTTTCTATTTATTTTGTTGTTCATTTTATCTTTATTATTATTTTTACTAGTGGTGTTATTATTAGAAGTGTTTTTTTATTATAAAAAAAATATTATTATGCTAAATACTTTGCTAAATATAGTTTTAAACTTTTAATACTTTTATAATTTATAATTTATATTAATGTTATTATTAGTATTTTTAATGGTTAAATAAATATAATAACAATTATATTATCATTCTAAAAAGATTTGAAAAAAAAATTGTGCACACGCACAGGTCACATGTCATTATAATTATTTCAGAAAATCAATCAATTGCATCATATTGTGATATCAATTTTATTTATTATATCTAAAATTGTAATTATTATCATATCAGTTAGATTTACTACTTCCTTACTTTAATAATAACATTTACAACAATATAACATAATTTTTATGATATTTATTATTTTATTTTTAAATTATTATTATTATTATTATTATTATTATCAACTTTAACTAGGAATGACAAAAATATTCACATTTGTGGGTATCTGCGGATAAAATCTGTTGCGGATAGTTAGTACCCGCGGATAATAAATATCCACAAGTAGAAGGTAGCATGTATTTTAATACCAATTTATAAACGGGTCAGGTGCGATATCATACTATCCGTACCTGCCCCTACCTATTACCAGCAAAAAGTTAAAGTTAAAGTTAAAATTAAAATTTAATTTATATTTTATTAATTTAAATTTAATTAAAATTGAAATTAAATTTATATTTTATTAGCTTAAATTTAACTAATTTTAAAATTTTATTTTATTTTATTTTTTATAATTTTATTCAAAAATTTTATGAAATATATATATATATATATATATATATATATATATATATATATTTAAATATTCTAGGGTATGCGGGTTTTAAATAAATCTACATATATTTTCTAAATAAGTATCGAGTGAAAAAACAGGTGGATTTTTTTTTACGGGTCGGGTTGCGGGTAGGTACTATCCATACACGATCCAACTAGTTGTCATCTCTAAGTTTAACTATAATAATAATAATAATAATTAATATTATTATTACTATTATTATTATTAACTATAGTTATGATTATCATTATTATGATCAACTATAATTATTGTGATCATTTTTAATATCAACTATAAGTATTATTATCATTATTATTAAGTATAATTATTGCCATTATTATTATTATTATTATATTACTATTATTATTATTACTATTACTATTATTATTAATAAAAAATAATTATCATAATTATTTTTATTATTTTTAATTATTATGGTCACAATTTAATTTTACTTACTATGTATGATCATGTTTCAATTTTGCCCTTCTTATTTATTTTGTTGTTCATTTATCTTTATATTTGAAAAATTATTTTAATTCAAAAAAATAGTTACTAAAATTAGTAAAATAATAAAACTAAAAATGATTTTTTTATCATAAATAATTATTTAAATTTAAAATATAATAACTAAGAGAATAAAATTGAAAAAACAAAAAAGGACACCAAAGATGTTTATATATGTAGTTGTATTATTATTATTATTATTATTGTTATTATTATTATTATAGTGAGACACATATTTTACTTTCATTTACAATGGGATTATATCTTAATTGTTTGCACTTTTATTTGTTTTGTTGTTCATTTTTACCTTATAGCTGTGTAATTATTTGAATTAAAAAAAATAGTTACTAAAATTAGTAAAATGATAAAATTGGCAAATGATTTTTTATTATGAAGAATTATTTAAATTTAACAAATAATATTAAGATGATAAAATTGTAAAAACAAAAGACGACACAAAAAATGTGTATTCTTTAAATATGTAGTTGTTTTATTATTATTATTATTATTATTATTATTATTATTATTATTATTATTGCCACTATGATTACTATAATGGTATTATTATTCTTATTCTTATTATTATTATTATTATTATTATTATTATTATTATTATTATTATTATTATTATTATTATTATAGTTAAACACACATCTTAATTTTATTTACTACAGAATCATATTTCAATTACTTTGTCATTTTTATTCGTTTTGTTATTGATGTTTATATATAATTATAGATTATTATCGTTAACATTAGCTTTAGTATTAGCACGGATATTAATATTTATTGCATAAATATTATTATTATTATCATTAGTTTGTTATTATTGGAATCATTATTATTTTTATTATTGTTATTACTATTTATAGTGGTGTTATTACTACAAGTTTTTTTTAATTATAAAAAATGTTGTTATACTAAATACTTTTGTTAAATAGATTTTAAATCTTTTTAAAATTTATAATTTATATTATTATTAGTATTTTTAAAGGTTAAATAAATATAATAAGTATTATATTATTATTCTAAAAAGATTTGAAATATAAAAAAAACCATGCATACATGCATAGGTCAGAGACAATTATAATTATTTCGTAAAATCAATTAATTGCACCATATTCTAATATCAATTTTATTTATTATATTTAGAACTAAAATTATTATCATATCACTGAAATTTACTACTTCATTACTTTAGTAATAATATTTACAATAATATAACTTAATTTTCATGATATTTCATTACATAATATTTTCACTACTTTATTATTTTAATATACAAAAAAAAAATACAACCCGTGCGTATAGGTTAGTGTACCAGAGAGACAAAATTGTTTCATTTAAAAAAAGTGGGACTAAATTAAACAAAAATAAGAATATAGGACCAAATTGAATATAAAACATTAACTCTTACACGTGACACGTTGTTGGGTTGACACATGGACATTTAAAAATTTTAAAAAATAAAAAAAACAAAAAAAAATCACGAAGTAGCATGTAATTGTCATTATTCATTATCGTTAATTATTTAAACGGTGTTAGCAAAAAAATACCAAATTGAACAAAATTGACGAAAATTGATACATATTTGAACACAAAAACAAAATTAGAACTGATGTGATAAAACTTGACAAAAATTGAGACAAAAATATATTTTAACCATTTTTAATTCTCTTTTGTGATAATTTGAAACATGAGTAATTGTCGTACTCGAAGAAATACTTTAAATTTCATTTTGATTTATAAGAAATATTTTGAATTTGATTTTGATTTATAAAATGTTATTAATTATTGTTGGTATTTTATTTTGGGGTGCTTGAATTGAACTAGTTATCATAATATTTTTATATGTTTAGAAAATGAATTTTAGTTTAAATGATTGTTTCATTCCGTGTATTATACAAGTGTAAATGAGTATTTCAAACTTGTTGAAATAAATAAAATAGTTATTTCTAGTAGAGATGTCAAAATGGGTTTCAATCTGTGAGTCAACTTGACTTCCATGGATTCGAGTTAGGTTGGGTTGAAAAATATTAAATTTTTTTAAAAGTGGGTTGAACTCAACCCGGCTCGCTTAACTCATTCTTTCTTTAATTTTTAATAATATGTCTTCCATTATTTATTTTATGTTATTTTAATACAAATTATTAAGTATAAAACTAAATTTATTATTTCAACTAAAAAATAAAAAATAGAAAACATTAAATTTGTATATTTCATTTCAAAGGACTCGTACCGCAACCACGATTTATATTAGAAGTCGTCAATGAGAATTACGACTTCCTGTCCCAAGTCGTCGAACTTAATACAACTTCATTTCTTTAATAAAAATAAAATAAAATACTATACTATGTTAATATTAATATCACACTGAAGTCATATTTGCTGTGTACGACTTAGTAAAATCATATTCATGGCTAGTGAGGGATCTTGACCAAAAGTTTTGGAGGAGCCAAAATAATATACTTAATGTTTATATATTTAACATTACTATCACTAATTCAATAAAAATGAATATATAATTTAGTATACCTATAACTATAAAAGAAACTACACATATCTAAAGGATTGTCCATTGTTTTTTCATATTCTTGAACTTATCAAATAATTCAATCATAACTAAAATTTTCAGCTTTTTTTTTTCAATATAAATAACTATATTATCTGCAAAATATTCATTTTCCATTTCACTAATGTGCACATATCGATTCAAAAGTCATCACAAGTATTTCATTTCATTATTTCATTTCATTGTTATGCCTCGAGCAACGATATTGTCCTGTTTTGATCTTTACTTTTCTTTTATCACTTTTAAAAAATGAATTTATTCTTTTGTTTTTCATCAATACAACTATTTAAAAAACAAGTTTAAGACTAAAAAATAATTTATCATAATCTAATAAAAAATTGAGAGACATAACTACTAAAAAAATGATAATCAAGTCTACTAAAAAATTGTCTATGAAAAATCATATAATACATTCCTTACTCTTTTATATTCGTAAAATGTAATATACAAAATGTCATGAGATAAAAAATAATGTTAAATATTAAACAAGTATTTCACTATCAAGCAGTGGCGGATCTTGACCAAGAGATTTGGAGGGGCCAGAATAATTAATTTTTTGATCATCTGATTGGATCATTAGTGTAATGCTTTAAAGAATGACTCTTCCATCAAACAATTGGATGTTAGATGTCATATTGGATCATTAGTATAATGTTTTAAATGCTTTAATGATGTGAAGAAGGTTAAGAAGAAGTATAATTTATCTTGTTTTTATCTTCACATATAGTTATAACTTTTACCAAATGAATATTGTTCATCAATATACTTTTTTTTAATATATTACAATAATTTATCATAATCTAATAAAAGATTGAGAGACATAATTATTCGAAGAAAAATATATTATAATCAAGTCACAATTAAAAATCAGTTATAAAAAACACATAATACATTATTTTTTGCTTCTATAATCATAAAAAATGAGTATTCAAAAGGCTCGTGAGATAAATGTTTTTTAATAACTATTAAAATAATATTTCATCATCAAATGAGACAAGAGAGAGTTACATTATTTTTCTTCGAAAAATGAAGGAAACAAATGAGAAATGAGAGCAAAAATAATTAGTATGTGTTTAACTTAATTTCTTCTTCCAAAAAAAAAATATGAGAGTAAGACATTAGTATAATTTTGTGAAAAATTAGAAAGGCAATGACAGAAGAAAATAAAAAAATATCTTAATAAATGTTTGTTTTAATTATTGTTTTGGTTACTGTTACTAAAAATGTTAAGTTGGTTCCCAGTTTTTTAGTCTGAATTTAGTTTCAATTTTTTAGTCGCAATTTGATATTTTTAAACAAAAACAGAGAACAAAAGAATAATTAAACCTAAATATTTTTATTTCTTATTATATTTAATTTTATGTTTTATTATTTATTAACATTACATGTTATATTTTATAAAAGAAATAAAAAGACACAATTTAATTTTCATCAATTTTTAAAATATACTATCTACAATTTTAAAAATTTCAAAAGTTTAAAAAATTTTAAGAATATATATAATTTTTAAAAAAATCAAAAATTATTTGGGGGGGCCATGGCCCCTCCCCGCTACCATGAAGCTCCGCCATTGCTATCGAGTGAGACAAGAGAAATTTATTTTTTTTTTTCTTTAAGAATGAAAGAAAAGATATAAAAAATAAGGACAAAAATAATGAGTTTTTGTTTAACTTGTTTTCTTCTTCTTCGATAAAAAAAGTTAGGTAAGGGTGAGAGATGAGTACAACATTTGAAAAACTCGATAATGGGAAGAAAAAATGAAAACTATCTTAATATTTTTTTCTTTATTATATTTGATTTTATGTTTTAATATTTATTAACATTAAACATTGTACTTTATAAAAGAAATAAAAGAATACCTAATTTAATTTTCATTAATTTTTCAATATACTACTACCTAATTTAAAAAGATACATATAATTTAAAAAATTAAAAAATGTACATAATTTAAAAAAATTTAAACATATATAATTTTAAAAAATTAAAAAAGTTAAAAAAAAATTAAAAAAATTTGAGAGGGGCCATGGCCCCACCTGTTACTTGAAAGCTCAGCCACTGCGTGACGTACACTTATTCTTTTAAAATCGTATAAATCTCATACAACTTGTCCATATCGATAATTTTTATTATCAAATATAAATTCTACCATAATGATAAAATAACCGTTTAATTACTTGTTAACTAATAGCTATATACTCTAGTTTTTAGAACAATACATTTTGAATTATAGTATTTTTTTTTCTACATTTGTCTCTTCTTTTATTCTTCTCATGATCTTATCTAATGGTATAGAGTTTTTTTTTTCTCAAGTTTATTATGTATTTTCTTTACCATAATTCCAGTAAAGAAATTGATGAGATGAAGAGTGGCAAATATGTATGAAATAATTAGTCTTGAAAGAACAAGAAGTATTTTCAAATTGTATTAATATAAAACTAAAAATACTTCAATATTTAAAATTATAAAATTAAATTAAGCAGAGATAAATTTTGAAAAAAAAAAATATAATATTTTTGTTACCGCCTAACACTTGAACTTAATCCGCCTGAGTTGATTTGATCTAAATTGACTAGAAAGAAATTCTAAACTCAACTATAACTAAAATATGATCAATTTGTATATATTTTATTCTGAATCTAGGTCAATTCAAATAAAAAATGCTCCTGCAGCAAAAATAGAATTTAAAGAAAAATAATAAAATACAGATAAAGTATATAATTTGATATATCTTACTTCCACTTAATTATATATAAACACTAGTGTTTATTTTTCTCCAATAAATATTATAAAGTTGATAACTCACACTAAATTGTAAATCATCTTAAAGTCCTTGCTCTGTGTGGTGATGGGATATTCATTCTTCTAATTTTCTTCCAATAAATAAATGTCAATTTGTTGTCTCAATTGTTAAAAAAATCTCCATCTATATCGTCCAAATTTAAATAACAATAATTCGAATAACATCAAAACACACAATGAATTAAAATTTAAAGGTTTGAAATTTTGAATTGTATTGCCCAACAATTATTTTTTAATTATTTTTTTATTTTTATAACATATTACCCTACGAAAATAGATTAAAAACTTTTTATTTTTTTACATTATTTTCTTATTTATTCACATCAAAGATAAAAGTTTTAATTTATACTTGAATCTCTAATAATATTCTTAATTATAAGTCGCTTCTATATTAATACACTTTTGCAATCTCATCACGAAGCTATAAACTCTTTTGTTGTCATTCGTCTAGAAAATTGCATTCGTAAAAGAAAAACTTAAAATTTCATATTTCCGAGAATTTATAAATGGCACCATGAAGCTTTATTATCACATTCTCAACGTTTTTAACATCTTCTTTCTTTTGATTTTATTTTATCACCATGTACTTAAAATAACCAAATTCTCAACTTCAACAAAATCACTATGTCAAACGTGTTGGGAATAGTCTAAGTGTGAGTCAAAAAGTCCCACATTGGATAGAAAAGACAAAGTTAAACACTATATAAGAATAAAGACTCATAACAACATTGTCTTAAGGTTTTGGTGTAAAAGTGGTGTCTAAGGTCTTATATGTGTAAGACTAATGTCATATAACCATATAGAACCACAATCTCTCAATGACCATAACTATGTCATGACTATGACTATAAACCATATATGAAAAAAATATAACCTATCAAAATGTCACTATTATTTAAAGTAAGCAAAATCCATTACCATTCAAAAGTATTTAACAACTTCATCAATCATCAATAGAACCACATAATCTTGAATTTACCTAACTACATTGAATCGGGAGTTCAAATAATCATTCTTCATTTCTCTTAATTTATTGGAGCCCTCTATCACTTCTCTACGTAAAAAGTTATCATATTATTGGACAACAAAAGTTGATGATTAATTAATGAATAATGAGGATATTCATTGGGTGAAAGAGGGATTAGTCAAACTCAACAAGCTGAAGAAATGATTAAAAAATGGCATTATTTTTTACAAAAAATTAAAATTTTATTTATTTATTTATTTATTTATTATCTGATAAAGATTTAATTAAAGTCACCATATAAGCAGTAAAACCAGCATCAGAGAAATGTGAAGCACATGGTAAGGGCAACAGGTGGGCAAAATCCACGTTTGCTACTTGCTAGTCTGATGAAAAAGACGTGTGAGAGGTTTTTTGACTTTGAATGAAAAAGTTTGCTAATAAACAATCTTAAACTGCGTCAATTTTCTATTATCCTAAGATTGCATGGAATCTGCAACAGTCAACTAAATCAATCTATTTAAATAATTCATTTTGTTTGATTAAAAAAATTAAGTTCGAAGTTTTTTTTTTTTTTAAATAAATTTCCAAATAAACTCTCCCAACTTTATTTATTTAATTACACTTATTTACTTACATCTTTGGGTAGTCGAATTTGTATTGATGAATAATATTATTGGATTCTCTTCTCTCATCTTATTTTTTTTTATTAACAAAAAATTAAAAAAAAAACTAGTCTAAAATTTGATTTTTCATAATCTGAATTGTTAACACGAAAAATAAACAATAATTTAAGAATTAAAAAAGTAATGAGTTTGTTTGGATAACTTTTTTAAGTGGTTTTATTTGGAAAAAGAAATTTAAAGTTTGAATAGTTAAATATTATTAAGTTTCAACTTGACTTATTTAATTCATTTATACCTTGAATAATTTTATTTAATCCAACATATGCATTTTACTAGTTCTTTTAGAAGTAACTAAGGCTGGTATTCTTATTCTAAGTCTTATCTTTATTTATATTTAATAACTAGCTCAAAGTGAAAGATGATGGATAAATTTCTCTTTTACGATGAAGAAAAAGGATGATTAGGTTAAAAAAAGATTAAAAAATTTATTATCTATTTGCATAATGTATTTTATCTAACGATTTCATCGAATATATCATATTTAATTGCTACACTAAAAGAAAATGAAAGATGATGATACAAAATAATTGTAACATAATTATTTCATCATTCGTCGTATATATTGTAGACTTTTTGTAGAAATTGTTCTGCTACTATAATTGTTAATTTGCTTTTTCTCTTCTAATATACCAAAAAAAAAATTTGACTACTTTTAGGGTCTTTTTTCTTGGACTTCCAAAATTTCTTCTCCACCTCCAAAATTTCTTTAAATAAAAAAAAACTCTTCGACCATTAAAGTAAAGCCACGAAGATCACACCTTAAAATTATTTCAAGATGTCGACTTTCGAAAGTCAAAATATATTACCGTAAGTCAACTTTCAAAAGTCAAAATATATTACTAGAAGTCAAAATATATTATCGGAAGTCAAAATATATTACTGGAAGTCAACTTTCAAAAGTCAAAATATATTACCGGAAGTCAACTTTCGGAAGTCAAGATATATTATCGGAAGTCGACTTCCGAAAGTCAAAATATATTACCGGAAGTCGACTTCTGGAAGTCAAAAATTATTATCGAAAGTTAAAAAATTAATTTTATCTTAAATATTTTCAATTTTACTTAAAATTTATGTTTACTAAGTTTTAAATGTTTTTTATTTATAATTTTTTATTTTATTTATTTTTTATTTTTCATATTTCTTAATATATATTTTAAAAATAAAAATAATGAATATCTTTATATATAATTTTATTTTTATTTAATATATAAAAAAAATAGAAGTATAAAAATAAGTAAAATTAAAATAACATTAAACTTCAAATAAGAAAACAAAAAAAGAAAAAAATTATTCTGTTTTATTTAATTCTTTTTAATATTTAAATTTTATTTGAAATAATAAAACTTTAATATATATATATATATATATATATATATTAAATATGAATTTATTTTAATTATTTTTCATTTTAAATAAATTTATATTTAAAAATATAAAAAATATATAATTGAAAAAAAATTAAAAATAATGATTAAAATTAAATATTTAAATTTGAATAAAATTAAAAATAAATTAGAATGATCCTTAAAAGTAATACTTTAATTAAAAAAAGAAATATATATATATATATATATATATATATATATCATTTTTTTAAATTTAAAGTTTTATTATTTTAATTTAAATTATTTTTCAATTTATTTTTTATTTTTTCTTTAACATTTTTTTACTTATTTTGTATTTCTTAAAGTATTTTTTTTAAAATTTATATATTTTATAATATTTTATATGTGTTTTAAAAATAAAATAAAATTTTAATATATTTTTATTTATATGTAATTTTTTTTATGATGTATTAAAAAATAATTAAACTTTAAATTTAAGAAAAATGTAAAAGTAAAAAAGAATTATATGTATAGGTACCGGAAGTTGACTTACAAAAAATAAATATATAAATATATATATATATATATATATATATATATATATATTTTGCGGATCTCGACTTCTATTAATATATATATTTTGACAGTTAAAATTGGATATCAATTTTTGAAAATATCTTTTATCGAAAGTTAATATCTGAAAATAATGTTGGAAATGTGATGTACGTGATTTCATTTAAATAGTCAAAAGATACTTTTAGAGTTGTAAAAATTTTTGGAGGTGTAAAAAAATGTTTGGAGGTGTAGAAAGAAAGATCCCTTTTAAATCCACGACACTGCAATAATTTTTTGTTTTTGCAAAATTATTCATCTAAAAGGGATCGCATTTATTTTAAACCCAATCCAAGATTCTGGCCCAAAATACTAAGCAAGAAAGCTCGATGCAGAGCCCAACTCATATTTGAATAAGCTTGATTTACTCTTTCTTTTACAATATTTCCCAATAGCTTAAGCCCAGAGGAGGTAATAAAGATATTTAAATCATACTGGTAATAAGGATACTCCCTCATGAGTAATATTATATATAATAGATATTTTAATAAGATTGATTAATACTTCCTTATATTATTGACATAAATATGAAATAATAAAATAATGTAATTGAAATAAATTTGATCTAAGATAATAGTTTTTCAAATTATTTTAAATAATTTTGTTCCAAACAAAATCGGGACAGAATAACGAATCAAAAAATAATTTAAAAAAATAGTGTGGAGTCGTCATTATAATTTATTCTGGAAAACATTATGAAAAATCATAAAGATAAGTGCAAGAGATCAGATTTTGGGTCTAGGAGTTGGTGATGCATGGGGAAAGTAGTAACATCCCATAACTTTCATCCTAAGACAATACTTTTAGTTAAAGATGGAAAAGATGTGTGTTTTTCAAGATGTTTATTTTTTCCAAAAAATATTAAGAAAAGAATGTACAAAAGAAACAATTTTTTTTCTTTTTGGTTTTTTGAGCTGACAAGAATGTACTCCGATCACAATATCTTCATTCGTAATGAAAAATTAGGTATCTCAAAATTTTAAATGAAAAGACTATTTGAAAAAATGATTTAGTTTTTACTTGGTAAACCCGACAAGGATCGACCTCATTCCTACGAATTTCCATTCATAATGGAAAATCAAAGATCAATAGTTCTTAATGAACCTTTTAAAATATAGTTGATTTGATTTTTTTTTTTTATAATTTTGAAAACCTTTTATGTCTTTTGTATTTTTAGTTATTTGGAAAAGAAGATCATACGACGGGAGCGGCCGGACAAACACGAACACTAAAACTAAATAAAGAAAACTATGGCCTTCTTTTTAGTTATTTATATTTTTTAGAGAAAATATAATTGAGAATGTATGTCATACGACGTGAGTAGCCGAACAAACACGAAAAGAAATGAGGAAAACTATATTTAGCTTTTTTTAGAATAAAATATTTTTGAATAGTGGAACTAATGTCCATACAAAGAATACCAAGATTAGGTTTAAGAAAATGTGTACAATATGAAAACAAAATATAATGAAAATTGGTAATACGCAAATAAAAAAGAAAAAACTGGCAACGACATACCTTTTAAACTTTTCAATCCATATTCTTTTCTATCAATCTCACTCTTTCGTTTCGTACATATCAACTACTTTTTCTCCTTTCTTTTTTATTTTATTTTATTTTTATTTTGCCTCTTTCTTTCAGAATTTTGTTTTTCTGTCAAAAGATGTGTGTTTGTATGAGTGGTAATGGGGAAGAAAGAGGGAAGTGTAGAGAATATTTTATTTTTTTTCGATGCCTTTTCATATGAGAGACTGTGTATTTATATACCAATGTAATTCTAGCCTTAATTGTGATGAACAATATAAGGAAAGAATTAGTCATGATAGCAACACATTACAGGAATCACCAGCAAATTAGAGCATAATATCAATCATCTAAAAGAGATATTCCTTCTAATTATTAGAGTACTATCTTCTCTATCAAGAACAAGAACAAGGTAGAAAACAAAGAGTGAAGGAGGAAATATGTTGGGTTGCTGAGTTGATGAGAATCGGTGTGATAATTAAAAACATTTTTTTCCTTATTCTTCTATTTTTATTTTTTCTTTTTCTTTTTGCTATAATTAAAGTTTGAAAATCTTTAAAGAAAAATTTATTTTACCTTCTTTATTTGCCATTAACTATTTTTTTTTATTTTTTTCGAATATAAATTTATTCACTCGAACGAAATTGGGTATTGATAACTATCTCTCTTTATCTGCATAAATAAATTTTATTTGCTAGAATATAATAATTTAATGTAAATTCCATGAATTTTTTTATCCCCATCCAACATAGATTGATGTTCAAAAGATGAAATATCTATGTTAAAATTATATATTATTAGTTTAATATTTTCTCTTTGTGTGATTTTGATTAAGTGATGTATTATAACTTTTATTAGTGTATAAAATAAGAGAGTTTATTAGAATTTAAAAAATTAAAGTAAACATACATTTTTTAAAATATTTTTAATTTGACTATTTATTTGCCTTTTACATTTTTAAAAAAATATTTTTTAATTTTATGAACAATGTTTGATTAGTATTTGCAAATTTAATAAATATTTTGGTTCTCATGAATTATTATGTGTCATTGTAATATGAAATGTATACAATTGAAATATATACAATTATAATTTTTTTCTAAATATCTAATATTTAATAAACAAACATTCTTTTAATATTGAATATTTGATTATATTATTTTTTCTTTACCGTAATTATGTATTATTTTATAAATATTAATTAAATAATATTGAAAATAGTGAAAAAAATAGGTATGGGTATGAGTACGAATATATACACGTTAACCGGTAGGAGTGAGGATGAGACAAAAATTTGATACCCATTGAGTTTAGATATAGGATATGTGATAAATTTTTTTTTATCTATTTGAAATAACGAAACCGTCCCGTCATGCCTCATTGTCGTCCTTGTTAGTAATAATGTTAAAAGACTAATTTAGACTTTAATTTACAAACCAATTATTAGTATTTTTTATTAATAATAGACACTATTTTAGGTGTCAGTAATTTTTAGATTATAAAATAATATTTATAATAGTCAACACCGTAAATAATTTTTTTTAGTTTCTAAATTTAATTGTTATTTAATAATTTTTATATACTGACATAATAAAATAAATACAATTTTAATATTAACAAATAGTATTATAATTTTCCAAACTTAAATAATTTCATAAATCTAACTTTCATATAATTTATTTTGTATTTTTCTTCAATCCAACCATCTCTATTTTCATTCTACTGTTCATATATTTCTTTCAAAAAGTTATCTGTATTTCCACATATTTTTGTTCATTTTTAACGTCTATTTTCTCTCTCTTTATATTAAACATACCAAAAAAAAAGTATAAGGAATTTTTTTAGAAATTGAATTTAGAAGTAACTTAACATCAGAAATATATTTATAAGGTGAAAATTAATATATATATATATATATATATATATATATATATATATATATATATATATATATATATATATATATCCGCATTTTAGCATTAAGTTGTGATATCTCCATTACGAGAAGTGTTGATAACATGTTCCGACATAATAATATTTTTTTATTGGTTAAACATTATTTAAAAACTTCAAAATCACATAAAAAAATTATTAAATAGAATGTGAAATCCATAGATGTTTATAACTATGGCTCGTTTGGACAAATTTTTCGTAAGGACTCATAGTTTCTTTCTTTATTTATTTTTTAATTTGTGCTTTAATCGGGTTATAAAAGTTAGATTTCAATTCTTTTAGAAGTTTATCTATACTCTTGCTATAATTTCAACCGATAAAATATGACTTGTTGAGAGTGCGTGAAATTGAATTGTAAAATTTCTCACGCCAATATATACACGATAGGAAGCAAAATATTATCGTGGTAAATAAGAAGTTGTTCATTCAAATATATTAAAAAAACTATCCAAATCTGTGGAATTTTTAATTGGAATCGTGCTACCTTGTAATTTGATAGAAAATTGAATATTATATATTCTATAAGTGGATATTTTACGTGTTGTCCATTAAATTGGTGACCCGGTGATATATGGTTTTATATTTAAGCTTTTCCATGAAAAGAAAACAGTATCTATAGACGTGAAAATCACGTTCTAAGCCACACAGAACATGCTATTGACAATGAATTTTGTAGTTTCTAAGTCCATGACGTGCAACCAACTTCTTGCCGAATCCAATCATTCATATATTATCACAATTTATGCTTTAATCCCAACAAGGCATTATAGAGATCATTAGAAAATGATCAGGATCTATAAATACCCAAGGCACTTTGTGAATTGTATCTCATATCAACTTTGAAGCCTTTCCATATATCCTCTCACAAACCATTGTGAAGAAATTTATCAATGGCTTTCCTTCGATCCACCTTCGCCACCTCTACGCTTCTTCTAGCATTCTTAGCCATTGCATTCGCATCAGACTACTATGGATATGATCCAACACCAGAGGTTCAAAAGCCCAAAGCCAAAACAGATTACTACAACAATGATTATGGATCAACACCAAAGGTCGAGAAGGTTGAAAATAAAGTAGATTACAATCCACACCTTCCAAAACCAGACTATGGTGAAGAGTCCAAACCCAAAACAGATTACTACGACAATGCATATGGTCCAGCACCAACAGTTGAGAAGGTTGAAGACAAAGTAGATTACAACCCACATTTTACAAAACCATACTACGGTGGAGAGTCCACACCCACACCATATTACTATGACAATGGATATGGTCCTGCACCAAAGGTCGAGAAGGTTGAAGCCAAAGTGGATTACAACCCACATCTAACAAAACCAGCCTATGGTGATGAGTTCAAACCCAAAACAGATTACTACAACAATGATTATGGTTCAACACAAAAGGTCGAGAATGTTGAAACCAAAGTAGATTACAATCCACACCTTCCAAAACCAGACTATGGTGAAGAGTCCAAACCCAAAACAGATTACTATGATAATGGATATGGTTCAGCACCAAAGGTCGAGAAGGTTGCAGGCAAAGTAGATTACAACCCACACCTTACAAAACCTGACTACGGTGAAGAGCCCAAACCCAAAACAGATTACTACAACAATGGATATGGTTCAACACCAAAGGTTGAGAAAGATGAAGACAAAGTAGATTACAACTCACATCTTACAAAACCAAACTATGGTGAAGAGTCCAAGCCCAAAACAAATTACCATGACAATGAATATGGTCCAGCACCAAAGGTCGAGAAGGTTGAAGCCAAAGTAGATTACAATCCACACTTTACAAAACCAAACTATGGTGAAGAGTCCAAACCTAAAACAGTTTATTACAACAATGGATATGGCTTAGCACCAACAGTCCAAAAGCTTCAAGATGAATCAAGTTACAAACCACACCCTGCAAATCCCGATTATGATGAAGAGTCCAAATCTAAAACATATAACTTTGAAAATGGATACGGTCCATCACCGAAGGTTGAGAACCCTAAACCCAAAACAGACTACCAAGTTGAGAAACATGACCCTACCAAACCAAATTATTATGAAGTGCCCAAACCAAAAGGAAAAGATGAACAACATCTCTTTCCAACAACCATTGGTGTGCAAGGAGTTGTTTTATGTAAATCAGGTTCCACCTATTCTCCAATTCAAGGTAACATGTTTTCTTCATTGATGTAACAATTACATTTTCAATTGCCTATAGGTTGTTAATACATGTTTTAAAACAAATAAATTCATTTAAGTTTAGAGTTTGGTAAATATTTATTATTAATTGTATTTGCTATGTGTGACTGTGCAGGAGCTGTTACAAGAATTACATGTGGATGCAAGGATGAACATGGGTACGAGGCCAGTTCTATATCAGTATTGAGCCATGTGACAGATAATAAAGGTTATTTCTATGCAACAGTGTCACTTGAGGAACTTGAATCCAAATTGAAGGTAACTGAATGCAAGGCATATTTGGAAAGTTCTCCATTAGAGACATGCAAAGTTCCCACCGATGTAAACTATGGGATTAGTGGTGCTCATCTTTCTTCTTACCGCATTCTTGAAAACAAGGTCAAATTGTACACTGTGGGACCTTTCTTCTGTACCTCCCAACCTGCTAAGCCACTCCCCAATGGTTATTGAAGCACCTTCTATGAGGTCTATTGAAATGGCCGCAAAGTGGAAATCATGATTTTTTTTTCTTTTGTTTCTTCTTTTATCAATTTGTATTGTTGTGTGTTTTTCTTTTGATGTTTTTGATTTCATATGTAATTTATTGGTAGGAGGGGATGATGAAGCCTCCTTGCCTTCAAGAGATTTATGCTACAAATTTTAATTCTTTGTTCTTATATAAGTTTTATGAGTATTGAGCCTAAACCAAAATAAGTTTTATGATTCATCCTTTGGTCCTTATATAACTTTACTCTCTCTTAGGTGAACTGAGCAATAATTTCTTATTATGATAGACTCTAAATGATGTGTAGCAAATAATTTGCTAAAGTTCTTAGTTAGACGGTTAAAACATCTAATGAAAGGGAACAACAGACTAAAATCATCTAGTAGGGGAATAATAAACAACCTAATACAATCATTTATTAGATGTAACTATCTTAATGATTTTTTGTTATTCCCTTAACCTGGTTTTTATATATAGAGACCATTATGGATTTAGATGGGAAATTGAATTAGTACTCTCTGTGTATGGAAAATTTCAAGAATAATAAAAGTAATTTCTTTCAATCCTCTTTCATGTGTTTTCTTGAATTATAATTATTAAGAAACCAACAAATGACGTTGCTTCTAGGAACAAGAAAAAGAAACTCAAGTTGTTAAAGACATGGCTACCAAGCTTGGCATAAAAAAGTTTTTGAAGGATGATGACTTTAGATTGTGGGGGATCTAGATGGAAGTTATATTGATATAACAAGGTTGTGCTAAGGCTCTGAAGGGTGAGACAAACATGACAACATCTATGTCTTAGAAGGAGAATGTTAGCACGAGTGACCTTGGTGCATGGATTTGATGAAGCAAGTGAAGGATATCATATGAGGTTGATGAAGAATTGATGATCAAGCTAGAGACCTGCTAAATATGAAATTGACTTGAAGATCATGGAGCTTGTTGTTTTGTATTGTTTTCATAGACTATATGATGTAGGTTAAATGTCGTTTTGTCTTGGGTGTGCCCTTTTCAATATGTTAAAAAGGTTTTTAATAGGTTAAAAGGCTTGCTGCATATAGTTTTAGTATGAATTTATTCAATCATTTGAATTATTATTCAATCGACTGATTTCACTTAAGTTAACTAAAATAAATAGATTGTATGGACAAATCAACCTGTTGAATTCACTTATGACCAAGCTATATAAGATGATTTTCAAAGAGATGAGATATAACTTGAGATTTCTTAGTGCGAAAAATAATGATACGAATTTGGAAAACTCTCTCTCTCTCTCTCTCTCTGTATTACACAATGTGTAGTTGTTGATTGAAGATATTGGAAGCATTTTTGCTTTGTTGAAGCTAGAAGAACACGTGTTTGGTTGGCTAGGGTGAACCTCCACCAGGTTCGATTGTTCTTGTGCTTCTGTGTTGTTCTTGATGCGATTCCAGGTCTGTAAGTGTGGTTCTTACAATGTTGGGGATAAAATTCTTGTAGGATTCAAGAATCTTGGTGTTTTGCTTTATTCAAAAGGGTAATCTTGGAAGGATTGTGTAAAAATTTTGATATAGTGCATGATTAGGCTTAGGTTGTCTTGATAAACTAGATATATGTCAAATATTGAGTGAAGCAGTATAAAAATCATTGTGTGATCTTCTTTCTATTATCTTGTTCATCATCTAAATCTTAAGAAAACCAATTAAATAAATCTTTTTAAGGTGTGCATGTGTTTTTACGTTATCTAGTAATATAACTAAGTTGAATATATTGATTGGAACATATTTTGGTTGAGAAATTATGTTGTTTGAGTGAGTTTCGTGCATTTTGCGTTTCTGCATAATTTCCCAAAATATCAACTGATGTTTTTATATTTTAATCTATTAAATCATATTGCATGAATATATTAATCTACTGATTTTGGTTTTAATCAGTTGAAAGTGTATAGTTCTGCAATATTTGCATTCTGATTTCGTGATTAGTTTAATTCAACAAAAAATGGGTTTTAAGTTTTTAAAAAGTAAACAAAGTTCTATAAAGCCAATTCAATCCTTGTTCTTGGCTAAACTATCCATTTCATTACTTACAATTGGTATTTAGAGCAAAGTTCTTGAAAGTTATTCAAGTTTGATCCTAAAACTTTTTGAAATGGCATAAAAAAAAGCTTCCTTTTGCAGAAGGTGCTTCTATACATAGGCCACTTATGTTAAGTGGTATTAATTATTGTACTGGTCCAGAGAAGGTGGTTCGGTTTTAGGCCGAGATGATAGTTACAAGGGAAGAGAAAGGACTCCACCTCGGACTAGAACGGATTGTCACTTCGTCCCTTATATAGCACAGTAAAGGACAAAGTATCGACGAACTCGGAGAATCCCAGATTTCAGGTTGACTCCAGCCGAAATATTAGAAGATGCGGAAATATCTAAACATTTGCACTATCCCAATAATACAGGGAGAACACTCGGAAGCAGACCGAACGCTTGGGTAAGTTTCACCAGGCTAGAGGTCATGACACAAACTCGTGTTATGCTTTAAATAACCAACTCTCCACGTTAGCAGATAGGGGACTCATGGGGAAATATATAAAATCTGATACAGATGTAGAACCATCTAGAACTCGTCCAGTCCCCGATTTGCATGAAACACCTGTGCTGGGGGATTTCAATACGATAGTAGGAGGTTTCGCGGGAGGAGGACAAGCTCAGCTAGGAAAAGATATGTAAGGAGTGTCATGACTACGGCCAAAATCGAAAGGCCAAAGAAAGTTCCGGCCATAGTGCTTTCAAGTGAAGACCTAAAGGGAGTAGTTCCACACGAAGATGATCCTATAGTCTTGTCTGTTATCATGATGGGAAGGAATGTTCATAGAGTGCTAGTTGATCAAGGGAGTTCTGCAGATGTGATGTTCTGGAACACCTATGCAGGGTTGCAAATACCGACGGACCAATTAAGGCCTTTTGATGGAGTACTTGTTGGTTTCTCAGGAGATCAGGTGGAAGTTAAAGGGTATGTTGATCTTCGAACGACTTTTAGAGACAAAGAAGATGCTAAAACTATATTTATACGTTATATAGTTGTCAACGCACCTTCATCATACAACTTACTGCTAGGAAGACCTTCTATCAATAAATTGGGAGCAATGATATCGACGGTCCATTTGAAAATGAAGTTTCCTACTGATGATGGGAAAGTGCTCCTCACTTTATCAGTAAATCAGGAAGTGGCTCGCAAATGTTATGAAGATAGTCTAAGGTCAAAAAGGAAGGTTGCGTATTCAGTCAGCACAATGGAGGTAGTCGTAGATCCCGAGTTAGATACTAGACTAGTACATTCCGAGAGAAGACCTCAGCCTGTGGGAGAGATAAAAGAAGTACTCATAGAGGGCAAGAAATTAAGAATTGGAGGGGATTTGAGTTTAGAACAAGAGCAACAACTTGTACAAGTACTAAAGAAAAACCTTTCTTCATTTGCTTGGAGTGTAGCAGATATGATAGGAATAGATCCCGATTTTTTATGCCATAAACTCAACATTAATCCCTCGGCTAAACCTAAAGTTCAGAGGCGTAGACAGTTGAGTGGGGATCGTGCTCAGGCAGCTACCGAGGAGGTATGTAAGCTATTAGAAGCGGCTCATATCCAGGAGATACAATATCCGACTTGGTTAGCAAATGTGGTGATGGTAAAAAAGTCTATTAGAAAGTGGAGAATGTGTGTTGATTTTACTAACCTAAACAATGCATGCCCCAAGGATTCGTATCCTTTGCCTAATATAGATGCGTTGGTTGATAGTGCATCAGGTTGTGCTTTGTTAAGCTTCTTGGATGCTAATTCAGGCTATAACCAGATAAAAATGCATTCATTAGATGAAGATAAGACAACATTCATGGGAGGAACGACTAATTACTGTTATCGGGTAATGCCTTTTGGGTTAAAGAATGCAGGAGCTACATATCAAAGGTTAATGGATCGAATTCTGGTGTCCATGTTAGGGAGGAATGTGCATGCATATGTTGATGATATGGTAGTCACCTCGATAAAGGAGAAAAGGCATCAGTGAGATTTGGAGGAATTATTTGTCACGATTAACAAATACAGGCTCAAACTTAACCCCGAGAAGTGTGTTTTTGGGGTTAAGGTAGGGAAGTTTATGGGTTTCTTGCTCACCGAAAGGGGAATAAAAGCTAATCCAGATAAATGTGCAGCCATCATAAATATGAGGAGTCCAAGCAATGTTAAAGAGGTACAGAGGTTGACGGGAAGGATGACGGCTTTGTCTCGTTTTCTTGCTAAAAGTGGAGATCGGGGTTTTCCCTACTTCCAATGCTTGAAGAAAAATGAAAAGTTTCAATGGATCGATCAATGCGAGGAAGCTTTTCAAAAGTTAAAAGAGTATCTAGGTAAACCACCGGTATTGTGCAAACCCGAGAAGGGCGCTGATCTAGCGTTATATATCTCGGTGACCGAGCATGCAGTTAGTTCGGTATTGGTACGAGAGTCTGGTGGGGATCAGAAGCCTGTGTATTTCGTAAGTAAGGTACTTCATGGTGCTGAGGTAAGATACCCGACTATAGAGAAGGCCGCATTGGCTATAGTGGTGTCGGCTTGGCGTTTAAGACATTATTTCCAAAATCATAGTGTCAAGGTGATGACAAATTTGCCAATCAGGTACATACTGCAAAAACCTGATATATCAGGCAGGTTGGTTAAATGGGCAATAGAGCTCTCGGAGTATGGGATACAATATGAATCACGAGGGCCGATCAAAGCTCAATTTTTAGTTGATTTTTTAGTAGAGTTATCTGAACCACCTGTCGCTGATCGGCGCGTAAAGGAGATATCATGGATTTTATCAGTGGATGGGGCTTCTAATTTGAGAGGAAGCGGTGCTGGTATAGTTTTAGAAGGACCAGAGGGAGTCTTGATTGAACAATCTTTGAGATTTGCTTTCAAAGCTAGTAACAACCAAGCAGAATATGAAGCTTTGATAGCAGGGATGCTTTTAGCTAAAGAAATGGGTATCACTAGGTTGTTAGTCAAAAGTGATTCCGGATTAGTAGTAGGGCAAGTGACCGGAGAGTTCCAGGCTCGTGATCCACAGTTAGCTAAATATTTAGAAGTGGTCCAATCTATTGCGAAAAATTTTGTTCTCTTTGAATTCGTGCATGTTTCGAGAGAGCAAAATTGCCGAGCTGATTTGTTATCCAAGTTGGCTAGTTGTTTGAAACCAGGGCAGCATAAGTCGGTGATAAGAGAAACGTTGGTAGCTCCTCGGGTAGATACGCGGGAGAAACATCAGGTTTCAGATATTTTGATGGCTGAAAAATCTTGGATGACACCTTTAAGAAGCTATCTTGCGGATAACAAGTTACCTGAGGATGTGAATGAGGCTCGAGCCGATATACACTGATCGATGGCCGTTTTTTTAGGTATGGATTTTCTAGGCCTTTGATGATTTGTGTAGGAAGGAGAGAGGCATTTCGGCTCATGACCGAACTCCATGAGGGCATATGTGGAAGTCACGTTGGAGGGAGAGCATTGATGTTGCAGATAGTTCGGGGAGGGTTCTTTTGGCCCACTATGAAGAATGACTGTATAGAGTATGTCAGGAAATGTGAGTCATGTCAAAAACATGCTGATTGGAGCCATGCGCCACCAGAGGTGCTGCATTCTATTAATACACCTTGGCCCTTTCACACTTGGGGAATAGACATTTTGGGTCCGTTTCCTAAAGGGGTGAGACAGTTCAAGTTTTTGATTGTTGCTGTGGAATATTTTACAAAGTGGATTGAAGCCGAGTCGGTTGCTGTGATTTCGGGTAGTCGGGTTCGGAAATTTATCTGGAAGAATATAATATGCCGATTTGGTGTTCCACGCCGAATTATTTCGGACAATGGAACTCAATTTGCATGCTCACAGGAGAGGCAATTATGTGATGAAGTCGAGATTAAGCAGGTTTTTTCTTCGGTGGAGCATCCTCAAACGAATGGCCAAGCGGAAACGGCCAATAAAGTGATATTAAGGGGTGTGAAACGAAGGTTGATGGCAGCAAAAGGAGAGTGGCCAAATGAGATACACCGAGTGTTATGGGCATACCACACCATACCTCAGACGTCTACTCGAGAAACTCCATTTACCTTGGTATACGGCACAGACGCAATGATCCCGATAGAAGTTGGGTTGCGGGCAAACCTTGATGTTATAGACGAAGTCAGGGACTTGGCTCATATTTCAGGTGAAGCAATGAAGAGGAGGTTAGAAAGAAGTTACAAGACTAAGGTAATACCTCGGGGTTTCCAGGCACAGGATTTGGTACTAAGGAAGGCACAATTAATTCAGATGGATAGTAAGTTGGCGCCAAAGTGGACCGGGCCTTATCGTGTTAAAGAAATATTGGGGGAAGGAGCTTACAAATTGGAGACACTAGAGGGAAAGGAGATACCACGGACATGGAATGCGTCGAATTTGCGTTTTTACTTTAGTTAATACTTTAGCTGAATTGTTTTGTTCTGTAGAGATGTTTTTCTTGGTTTTAATTTTTCAAATATAATATTATTCAGTGTTACTTTTTCTATTCCAAGCCTATGTGCTTGAGGTTTAAAAGAGCCTTTGTGTTCTATTCCAAGCCTATGTGCTTGAGGTTTTAAAGAGCCTTCGTGTTCTATTCCAAGCCTATGTGCTTGAGGTTTTAAAGAGCTTTTGTGTTCTATTCTAAGCCTATATGCTTGAGGTTTTAAAGAGCCTTTGTGTTCTATTCCAAGCCTATGTGCTTGAGGTTTAAAAGAGCCTTTGTGTTCTATTCCAAGCTGATTTGCTTGAGGTTTAAAAGAGCTTTTGTGTTCTATTCGTATAGGTATTAGCTAAGAGAGATTAGCTAAACTGGTGTGACTGAGAGCTCGGTTTATAACCGAGATCAGAGATAGTAGAAGTATAGGTATTGGCTAAGAGAGATTAGCTAAACTGGTGTGACTGAGAGCTCGGTTTATAACCGAGATAAGAGGTAGTAGAAATGTAGGTATGAGCTAAGAGAAATTAGCTAAACTGGTGTGACTGAGAGCTCGATTTATAACTGAGATCAGAGGTAGTAAAAGTGTAGGTATTGGCTAAGAGAGATTAGCTAAACTGGTGTAACTGAGAGCTTGGTTTATAACTGAGGTCAAAGTTAGGAGGTGTAGATATTAGATATTAAGGAACTGACTAAATTGGTGTGATCGAGATCGAGATTATAGGGCATTGAAATCGGTTAAGGGTGTAGCGTAGAACAGTTGGCAATCAAGATTATTTAAAAGTTGGTTAAGTTAAGATTGGTTGTATAAGTTAGAAGTACGTAGTTTCTTAGTATCAAGTGGAGAGTTCAAGGAGAGAAATAAGCGAGAGATTTAACAATAAAATATGGAGAAGTAAGGTTAAATGTTTGTGCACAATGATAAATAGATAGCCAAGTTCAAAAGGTAATACAAAAAATAAGCCTAAATATAAAGTAGGGAATCTCAGTCATTGACATCCACCAGTTGTCCATTGACCATGGACTTAGAGATGTCTGCTGGAGATAAATCTGCATCAGGACATAGAACTCGGACTTGATCAAGAGCAAGTTGGAATCCCATGTTCAGGGAAGAACCGATTTGGTCTTTGAGAAGTTCTGAGCTGTTGAGAAGATCTTTCTCTTTGAGAATCCAGTTTTTCTTCTCGGCTTCTAGAGTTTTCAGTTGATTGTGTAAATCAGCAAGCGATTCGTCCTTTTTCTTTACTTGGTTGGCTAGCTCGGCAACTTCACTGGTCAAACGAGAGGTTTCAGTTTGGGAAAGTGCCAAAGCTTGATCCTTTTGCTCTAAGTCAAGGGATTTCTGAGTGGATTGGAGGTTGAATTGGTCCATCAGCATAAAATTGGATGCCTTGGCTTTATGGAGATTAGCCAGGATACTCTCGTGAAAAGTTTTGAGATCTTGGGTCCTTAGCAGGTTGATATCGTGACAGAGGTAGTTGTGTTTCCGACCATGTTGAGAATGAAGGAACTGGGGGTGCCAGAAGCTCATCTCGGTGTCATCCACTGTCTGATGAGGAGCCAACTGAATTTGCGAGGTTGAGTTTTGTGAGGTGGCTTCAATTACCTTTTTGCCTCGGGATTTGAATTTTCTGGTCAAGGGCTCGAGATCGGGTTCCGATGTCTCTTCATGAAGCTCAATACGAGGAGGGGGTGCCGAAGGACTCGCACCAGGTGTTGTGGTTTTTTGCTTTTTGAGTTGGCGAGCTCGTTTTAACATATCTTCATGGGACATCGCCATCAGGCTCTCTGCAAAAATAAGTAGAATTGGTTAAAAGGGAGGTGGTATTAAGTATAAGATAATAAAAGGATAGTAGTAAAGTAAGTACCGATGTGGAATTTTAGATCCACCACTCGGAACTCCAGCTCTAATAATTTTCGGGTATCAAAAATAACATCCAGTTGTTCCAGCATTAGGTAGTCTTTTTTCTCAGAAGGGTCCATGTCTTCTAATTGCTGAGGGGATTGAAGGTTGGGCGATTGGCACCAATATAAGGGGAAGCCTTCTAGGAGGGAAGGGCTGTGATCGGGGGCGACTATTTTTATGAAAATACCCTTGAAACCCTTGTAAGAAGAGTTGTATAAGGTTAGGAGAGCTCGACCACTAACACCACTAAGGGAAGCTAATAGTTTTTTATGAGGAGCTCGTAATTCAAAGGAGTAGAGAAACATGTTGCTTGAGGGGGTAATACCGAAGTGAGTGCATAGAATTTGGAAGGCACGAATGAAAGCCCAACTGTTAGGGTGCAGTTGGCACGGAGAGACATTCAGAATGGTGAGGAGTTCTTTTTCGAAGGTATTGAAAGGAAGTCGTAAGCCTAGCTTCTCAAATAAAGTGACATACATATAAGTAAAGTTTTGAGGGGAAATGGGAAATAAATTGCCATCCCTGCAAATAGGTTCATCACCATCGCAGGCAATAACGGTTACATCAGTCTCATTGCTTTTACACAAGGTTTGGTGGTGTCTACAAGCCCTAATTGTAGTGAGGGTAGTCATGGATGAGGTTTCCCTGCGTAAGGCCAGGGGGGACTAGGAATAGAGGACGTTATAGTGGGTATTCATGGAGGGCGATTACAGTGGCGGCGTGGTAAGGGTTTTTGAGAATAAGTTATGCATAATCAGGGAAGGAAATACAATCGCAAAGCTAAAACACCGTACAAAAAACAGAGATAATGCATAAGAAGCAAGCAAAGGGAGCAAGGGGACACAAGCGTGAAATTTGAAGGAGAAAGAAGAAGTACCTGGAAAAAGGAAATGGCGGTTGAGAAGGACAGGTGGGAGTCGAAAGAGCTTGAGTGCGATGAGTAAGAAGATGAAGGGATGGTTGAGTTGCGTAGGTTAAAGGGGGAAATAAGTGATGTTTGATATTCAAAAAAGGAGAGTAAAGTGGGACCGTTGGATGAGTTACACATGGTTGCGTGAATGCAAGGAGTAATGATGATTTTACGGGAAGTGGTGAAGAGCAGTTATTGACAGGACAACCTCTGCTCTCCTCGTCCTGAAGACGAGAAAGTGCAGAAGTTGGAGAGCTATGTACTGGTCCAGAGAAGGTGGTTCGGTTTTAGGCCGAGATGATAGTTACAAGGGAAGACGGATTTTTAGCATATAGCAGATCGGGAGTAGTGAATCGGGTCGGTACCGAGGGGAGAATATTAACTGAATTAAATTCCGTGTTTGGTGGGATTTTGGGAATTAATAAGGTTGTTATTATATTTAGAGATATTTTAAGAGTAAAAGATAATTTCGTTTTATTTTGTATTTGTAGAATTTAATATTTTGTAACTGATTATTCTATAAATAAGAAGGTTACTCCCATGGTCAAGGGATGAGAGATTTTTTTTTGACCAAAGTTAGTCTAAAACACTTTCTTTTTGTTTTGGTGAAGAATTATCTAGTATTTTTCTGAACCAGAACAATTATCAATTATGAATGAATTTTACACTCCTAAACATGTTGTTGATTAGAGGTTGACAACCCATGAAATATATGGACAAAGGAAAAAAGAAGGCGTGCTCAATATGATTTTACAACAAAGAATATCCTCAACTCTTCATTGAACATGGATGAGTTTTTTAGAGTCTCTCAATGCAAAATTGCAAAAGACACGTGGGATATGCAAAGTTATTCATGAGGGAACAAATGATGTGAAGAGAGCAAGGAAGCATGTTTTGATCCAAGAATATGAGTTGTTCAAGATGCAACAAGAAGAATCAATAGCTGAAGCTAAAAAGAGATTCACACATATTTTCAACCATCTTATAGGCTTGGGAAAGGAGTTTGATAAAGAAGAGCTAAACATTAAAGTGCTAAGCGTCTTGAAAGGAGTTGGAAACCTAAGGTCACGACCATCTCAGAATCAAGGGATCTATCCACTATGATCATAATTGCATTGTTTGGTAAGGTAAAGGAACATGAAATTGAGATGCAAAGGCTAAATGAGCAAGGGTCAAGTGAGAAAAGGTGAAGAATATAGCCTTGAAGACTAGCACCAAAAAGCTAAATCAAGTGACAATGAAAACTTGAATCTACTGGTTAAGAGGTTTGAAAAGTATCTTAAGAGGAAAACAACAAAGGTAATAAAAAGAGGTACAATTCTAAATGAAGTGATTCAAGTAACACTCCTAGTTTCTCTTGTTATAATTGTGGAAAACAAGGACATATCAAAATTGAATGTCTAAACATTAACAAAGAAAAGGAGAAAATTTGTGACAAGAAAAAGGAGAAAAAGCCTAGAAAAGATGTGCCTACATAGCTAGGGAAGACAATGATGATTCAACAAGTAGCTCATCATAAGATGAAAGTGAAGAAGCAAACTTGTGCCTCATGGCTGGATAGGAGTCATCTTCATCATAAGTAAGTTCTCTATCATCAAAAGACAAGAATGACTATAATCAATTGTTGCATGACTTTGAAAAATTGCATGGTGATGTTAACATAATTGCTATCATAAACAATTGATTAAAAGGATTAAACAACTGGATAGAAAACAAAGTTAATCTAGTATCAAAATTAGTCGATTTAAAAACTTATTTCGAACACCTAGACATGATTTATAGTAATTCAACATGTTGTGAAAATCAGCTGGCTACAAAACCTTGTGAAAACTCACTATATTGAAAAACCAAGTTAAATACCTTTTAAAAACATGTGCAAGATTAAAAAGAGGGAAAACAAACCTAGAAGTTGTTCTTGACTCTCAAAATTGTATTTTTGGAAAGGTTGGACTAGGTTACAACCCTAATTTTGAAAAGAAAGCCAATAAGTTTTCTAGTTTCTTTTCCAAAAATGAGCTAAATGATATGTCATTTATTTCTTTCAATTATTGTATGAAGAAAGGTGATGAGTTCATATTTTTGCCCTCATTTAATGTTTAATTTTGGGATTTAATTAAATTTTTGTTTTTAAAAGATTGATTTAATTGAGATTTCTTATAATTGGGTTTATTTAGCATGAGACACAAAAACATGTTAAAAATAGCTTTTTAGTTACATAAATGTTCTTTAGATATTTTGAGATATGTTAGTGCAAGGTCATGTTTATAAGAACTGTTATGCAAGGAAATATAATGTTCTTAAAGAGTTTATGAAATGGATTCCATAAGGATTAAGAGCAAGAAGATGAAATCGAAAGAGAAAGTGACAAAAGTGATGAAATCGAAAGAAAAAGAGTGATGAAATCAAGAGAGGAAAAAAGTGATGAAATCGAAATTGAAAGCATGGAGAACAATGTTTATTATCAAAAGCTTCTTCTTCTTCCTCACAAAGAGAGAAAATGCGGCGAGAACGGTGGGAGACACGTGAAAACTTCTCTGTCTTCTTCCTAGGGTAACACGCTCATAAAGAGAGAAAAAGCGGGGAGAATGGTAGGAGACACGTGAATGCTTCTTCTTCTTCTTCCTCTTAGGGTAGCGAACACTCACATATAGAGAAAAAAACATTGAATAACCAAATAAAAAAATTTAAAAATTACAAAAGGGAAAAGAAGAAGAAAAATGAAAAATGGAATTCAAATTTTATCAAGGTTCTTGACAAAATCCATAATACTTAACTAATATTTCTAAAACCTCCGTTATATTTATTTTTTACTAGAGGTAATTATAACTCAAACTAATAAACCCCACTAAAGTTAGATATTTTTGTAGTGAGATGGGTTCAACACATTTAAAGTTAGTATAGTTAAAAAGAAAAAGAAGAAGCCAGTACTGCTTTAGTTTCGTTTTCAAAATAAAAGTTAGAAATAGTTATAGTTTTAGAAAAGACAAAAATTCAGAGATATTGTTTAAAATAATAGGGAAAGAAAAAGTAGAGACATCCTTAAAGAACGTATATAACGAATAAAAAAGAAATATTTGTGCAACAATGAAAAAAAAAAAACAATTATATAAGCAGACTAGTACCTAGCTTCATATCTTATTGAATTGTTAATATATTAAGTCGTCCATGGAGTAATAATGTAATCCAATCATGCAATTGAGGTCTTGATCGTGCATCCAAGTCACACCCTACATGTTTAATAATGTAATCCAATTACATATTATTATCAAATATTCAATATTAGAAGGATGGTTGTTTGTTTCTTCGATATCAAATACTTTAAAATAAATTATAATTGTACATTTTAGATTATAATACCAAATAAAATTTCATGAAAACCAAAACATTTATTAAATTTGCAAATATTAATGAAACATAGTTGATAATATTTAAAAATATAAAAGGAAAACAAATATTCAAATTAAAATATATTTTAAACATTCTAATGATTTTTTTTATACACTAATAAAAGTTATAATACATCATTTGGTCAAAATGATACAAAAAATAATAATAATCATAATAAAAGTTTAAAATAAATTATAATTATTTACATTTTAGATTATAATACCAAATAAAATTTCATGAGAACCAAAACATTTATTAAATTTGCAAACATTAATGAAACCTAGTTAATAAAATTTAAAAATAATTTTTAAAAAATATAAAAGGAAAACAAATATTCAAATTAAAATATATTTTAAATGTTTGTTTGCTTCAATCTTTTAAATTTTAATGAATCTCTTCTTTATACATTAATAAAAGTTATAATACATCACTTGATCAAAATGATACAAAGAATAAATAATAATCATAATAATGAAATTTTAACATAGATCTTGTATCTTTTGAACTTCAATTATGTTTAATGGTGATAAAAAATTATTCATGACAATTACATTAAATTTTTATATTGCATAAATAAAAGTTATTTATACAATTATAGTGTAAAAATTACAGTATAATTGATAATGAGTTAGAAAATAAAAAAATAATTAGATAAAATATATTGAAATAGTATTCTACACAATGAAAATAAACAACAAATAAAAATATTAAAATATTAACAAATATTTAAAAACAATTTGAGAGACTATTGAAAGAAATCGCACAAAGGACAACAAATGTATAATTAAGGGTATGATAAGATGAAAAATAATCTAAGAAAACTTTTCAAATAGCAACATATATACTCAATGGTTGAGAAATAACAAAAATTATTTTAACAAAACAAAAGAGTTCTTCAAATGAAACAAAAACTAATAATAATAAGTAAATATAATTTTTTTTATATTACCTAGTAAACGAAATGTTTGTGCTATTAAGTACTTAAATTGAGAGTATTACACTTTCTCATATGAAAGGAAAATATACAATAAATAAAAAATATTACAAAATAATAGAAATATTCAAATGTGAGGTATACTTTTTTTTTTTAATTGACATACATTTTTTTAACAAAATTACATAAAGGTTATGCTAAGATGAAAACTGTAATGGAGATGCGAATGAGTTTCATGACAAACCAAATAATTAGAAGAAATAAATAATAGTAAGTATATATATATATATATATATATATATATATATATATATATATATATATATATTTATTTTAAT
>Ga0214543_1001950_pt1 | contig 40563 bp, 14 predicted proteins | sample CNSS2metaG_FD_160094 | JGI IMG/M metagenome (GOLD analysis project Ga0214543, IMG submission 160094) | Root nodule microbial communities from cowpea collected in UCLA plant growth center, Los Angeles, California, USA - CNSS2 | ecosystem: Host-associated > Plants > Roots > Nodule | place: USA...
AGTTTTATTTATATATATATATATATATATATATATATATATATATATATATATATATATATATATATATATATATATATATATTATATAGAATATTAAATGTGGTATTAAAATAATAATTGTACTAAACATCATAAGAAAAATAGAATTTATGGATGGATAAAACTGGTTGTTAAACACAAAAATTCACTGATAAAATACATTATTAATGACTAAAAATATGTTAGTAAAATGTTTGTTAATAAATTTTTACCGACGAATCATAAAATTTGTTGTCAATTATCTTTTGGTATTTATGTAAAAATATGTTGATAATTATATTTTTGTAATTAATGACAATTTAAATCCATATGTAATTATCGGTCGGTAATTATCGACAATCACAAACATGTTTCATCGGTAATTATTTATTAATAGTTACCGACATTTTTTTTTCATTCTCTTCCTTCTTCTCCTTCCTCCTTCCTCCTCCTCCTTTTATTCTTTGTACTCATTTTTCTTCTTTTTAACCATATTCATCTAATTTATAACACACTCCTTGTTAGATTTGGTGGAAAAATTGACGTCATTTTAGGGACAAACTTTCCAATGAAATTACTAATTGATTTACAATGGATATACTTTTGTGTCACGTGGAAAAGATAGTGTGATATGACAGTGACAATGCAAAATTTGGACCAAATTAAGACAAAATAATAAATACAAAGACTACATTGAGAACTTTCACATTCAATAGTGACACACTGCGCATCCGATAGTGACACGTAACATTGTCGTTGCTACATTATACTGCCTCTATCATGTGACATAACGTCAGCTTGATACGTGACAATTTTTATTATTTTTAAAAGAAATATAAAAAAATTAAAAAAAAAATTACGTGCTGACACATGACACATAGTTAACACACTTAGTAAACTACTAATAGAAAAAACCTCATTATAACAAATTTTTCAAAATAAGAACCTAATTTAATAGACAAAAAAGATCTTATTGAGATCTTCCTAAAATATAGGAACCAATAAAATGATTTAACTTTTTTTCTTTTTTTCGTTAAAAAACATAGTTTTATAACTATAGTTTCTCCACAAACCATGTATTCCAAAACAAACATGATCACATAAAATGACTCTTAGTTTCTCTTACCTAAATTGGAACATATTTTGTTAACAATATCTTGATAGTCCTTTTTCACTATTTCAAACTATTGAGATAAGTTCTTAAAGGTTTAATTATATAATAGCGTTTTTTCTTAATTATCCATTCAATAATAATAATATAATAATAACAGTTAATTTACAATTAATTATACCCAAAAAATAAATTAAATCTAAATCCAGAACCTTAAATAATACGATCTACACACGTTTTTGCAATTTAATATATAAAATTTCTATAATTTATTTCAACCTTGAAAGAATACATAAAGAAAATATTTTAAAAAACTAAATTTTTAATAATTAATTTTTGTTATAATTTTTATATATTTTAAAACTTATTGTTAAAATGTATTGACGTCTTGCACTCTATAAAGGATAATTTATTGGAGTTCTTAGAGCATGTGAAATTGGATTATTTTATTACACATGAGAACGAAGACACTACTTCTCAATCATTTTATTCGTTCTCCTATAGTAAACCGCCATCAATTATCTAAATACTCATGATTGAAATCAAAGTTTTTTTCCTTCTTGAAAAATACCTTTTTTCTCTTAAGTTATGTGATTTTTTCGTATTAAATATTTTTCCTCCCTAATTATTGTTTGAATTTAATTAATTACCATATTTAAATTTAAATTAACATAACGTATTCAATGAAACATATTTCATTCCATGAAATATATTCTAAATTTTGTAATCTTATACAATCTTTATTAAATTTCAAATTTTGATACTCCATATTAAATTAGCAGAAATGAGTCTGACGTATTGTAGATTCTGCCATGTTTTAACTTTTGTAGATTCTGATTTATGAAATTTGGAAATACATAAAATTTAAATACAGTTCTTGATTTTTTATACTTTCGTTAGTTACTCCTACAATCTACTTGAAACAATCATTATAATAAACGCTGCTATAAAAATATATGAATTACGTGTATGTGTTCAATAACAAAAAATAATAAAATTATTATTACAATTATTATTGTAAATAAATTTTATTTATTGTGTACATAAAAATAAAATTAAAAATAAATATGAATACCAAAAAATCTTTTTATACATCAATAGTATTGTTATTGTTATAATTAAAAAAATTATATATAAATAATTTTATATACAAAAGTATAGCTAAATGATAAGATTGGAAAAAAATATGAAAATAATAATAATAATAATGTGTATAGATTTAATGAATAATCAGCCTTAATTATGAAGAAAAAAAAAACTGTGGATTGATAAGTTATTTCCCTGTACACAATAATTTTTTTTTTGTTCTAATCTCCTAGTTTCAAACAGGCACGATTCCACTATACTCTTAAAATATGCATTTTGTTGGGAAAAGATAATTAACAGCATTAAAGAGAAGTGACACTCAATTTTATAGTCCACCATGTGCGACCACTAACAACCAGTGGTTGTTTAAGCACATGATCTACTTAGTTTAGACTCAACACAACACCTATCTATCTATTTATTTTATTTTAAGATTAATCACTAGTACTATAATATATTTATTAAAGAAAGTTTTAGGAGTAAACTGTACTCAAAATTAGGGAAGTGTATTTAATTATCATAGATCATCATTGTTTTGTATATGTATACTTTTGAGGCAAAATCATATTGAATACAGTTTGAGAAAATAAAAGTTGTATTTCTAACCTTCGAAAAAAAAAAATACGGTCTACTTAAAACTATCTTATGATATAAAAATTCGTGTTTGTTATTCAAATTGGTTCCTACACTTAAAAGTTTGTTAACCCAATTTTTATACGGTAGATATAATAAATTTTAGGGTTAAATATGGTTTTGGTTCTCAAGTTTTAGTGAAATTTGAAATTAGTTTATCTTAAAAAATTTTGATCAATTTAGTCATTTATATTTAAAAATACGTGAATTTAGTCATTTTAATCAAATTTTGTTAAGTTTATCTGATGTTTCAAGTGTATTTCACGATAATATTTGAATTATTTATACCATTTAACACATTTAACACATTTTCGCTTCAATGTTAACTCAAATATTATCATATAATGCGTTTAAAATGTTAAATAAACTTAATAAAATTTGGTAAGAAAGACTAAATTTACGCATTTCTAAAGATGAATGACTAAATTGGTATAAATATTCGAAAAAGAACTAATTCCAAAATTCACTAAAACTTCAAGAAAAAAAAAACATATTTAACTCTAAATTTTATTTTATGACTAATGATTTTGTTTTTTACAATTTTAATTTAATGTATGGAAAATATGTTATTTTATATATGTGAGTAAACTAAAAATATATATAAGAGCTAATTGTCAACGCGTGACTATTGATACCAAACCAATAAATCATTTAATAGTTTTTAGATGATAAAAATCCACAACTTCTATGTGAATTAAGTTATGTTCTTATCCTAAAAAAGTATTATAGAAATATTTAGAAAAAGTGGTGGATTTGGTCAATAGTTAGATTTGAAAGTGGAAAAGCAGCAGTTTGTGATAGGCAAATACTGGAACTTGGAAGAAGCAAAGAAGCAGAGTCACTGTTTATTGTACTGTTTTTATTTTTATTTTAATTTTTTTAATTTATTGGTTTCATGGTGTCATGTATATCTTTCTCAAATTAACTTTCCTTTCTAAGTGGAGGGGGAATTTATGAATGTCTTGCTTTACAATTTATTCCACTCATAAATAAAGTTTTGTTTAAGCGTGAAAAAAGCGGAAGTGCGGGTCACGGTTCCTTTTCGTTTTATTTTCTCTTTTCTTTTTTTACTACTCATTTCTTGATATTACATTCCTAAACTTACCTCTGTATTTAGGTAACATATTTTAAAACTCATCTCAATTAAGATTAGAACAAGTTGCACTTTAATTTTTTATTTATTTCAGAAACAAAAATTAGAATATTTTAAAATGAAAATTTCGGTTTAGTTTAAAACGTACGTTTCTCTTCTTCTAATCAAATTATTTAAAATATAACAACACTGAATGCATACAAACTCAATAAAGAAAATTGATGAAGTAATGATTAATTTATTTGTTTGTATAATTTGAATTGTTACAGGTGGATATGATTTATGTTTTAAAATGAAATAAGATGGAGTGAGAGTAATTGGGTAATAGGTATTATGATATTGTCATTCATGGGTTGCCTTGAGAGACTCTCTAGCATGCCTTCCCTTTCCTTTGGAGGGTAGTTTCTTTGGTTCATGGCAACCTATTTTACTTTTTCATTCACCTAATAAAATCATATGGTAACGTGTGGTGATTCTTTTCTTTATTTTTTCTTTATTTTTTTTTTCTCCTTTGTCCATATTCACACATTATTATATATTTTTAAATGGGGGAAAGAAAAAGAAAGCCCCTCCCAACAACTTTAATACTATTTTATACATTTCTCCACCAGATTCCAACCAAAACCAAATAATTATTTCCCTTAAAATATTATTTCCCAATTAAATATTAATTCACTAAAATCATTTTTAATGCTCCTGTTCAGTATATCTCCTTTTCCTTCCCTATAATTTTTTAATCTCAATTTGGACAGTCTTAGGAAAGTTAGGAACCCAATTACCTGATCACAAAAACAAAGATTCATTTTATCTGCCCATTTTCATTTCCCTTGGAAACTCAAAATATTTCAAATTTCACTCTTTCTTTCTGCACAATATTTCCCCCATCTATATTTATCAAAACTCATTATTTTCTCAACAAAATTTCAGCTCATCATTTTTATTTTTCCAGTTTCATCCAATCCTACTAATTTATTTTAACCACAAAATTTATGCAAAGGGTGCAAAGCTGCAGATTTTTCACATCTTGTTTTATGCTCAGCTCCTCAGACTTTTAATTTGATTTTCTCATTTTTCTTGCATAAATCTTCGTATTTTCTAAAATATTTTTTTCCCAGCATAATAGAGAGGAGGAGTTGGGGTGATCGAATTGTTGAGGAAAAAAAATGAGATACTGATGCGTGATTTTAGTTTATGTTATGTGTGACTGCTACTTCACAAGTGTTTGAACATGGAGTCAAGTGGCGGTGTTAGCAGCGGCGGCGTTACGGTGGTGGGATCGGATGCTCCGTCGGATTACCATGTAGCTCCGAGGACCGACAACCCAGCTCCCGCAAGCGGATCCACGACGCAAATTCCGGCGACGGCGGGGAGTGCTCCTCCGGCACAACCACAACTACCGCACACGGTGGCGATGGAAGCGTTGCCGGCGACGACGATGCCAGCTAAAAAGAAGAGAGGGCGTCCGAGAAAGTACGCACCGGACGGCTCGGTGACCATGGCGCTGTCTCCGAAGCCGATATCTTCCTCCGCTCCGTTGCCGCCGGTGATCGATTTCTCGTCGGAGAAGCGTGGAAAGATAAAACCAACGAGTTCCGTGAGCAAAGCCAAATTTGAGTTGGAGAATTTAGGTAATAAACAAATCTTTTTGGTTTGAGTTTATTTTGAAAGGAAAAAAGTAGTTTGAGTTGAGGTGGTGGTATATTTTGTTGTGAGTAGGATTTTGGTGTTGGAAAATGGAAAATGAAAAATGAAAAATTGGGTTATAGGGAGAAGTGGAATGAGAGTGAGGCAGAGTCACATTGACAGTGTGGGACCTTTGATTGATTGGATGACCTAAGTTAGGGTAATTGTTGTCCTGAAAAGTGAGTTAGCTTTGTGGGTCGGTATGGGACGGTGGAATCTCGTTATGCCTGTCGTTTTTGCAGTTCAAACATGATCGTAGGAACCCAAACCAAACCAAACCAAATCTTTCTAGGTACTATGTTAGGTACTACCATCTGGACTTATAGGAGGAAAAGTAAAAATGCTGATTTTTTATTTTTTTTAGTTATTTGGTTTTTGTGGTTATGTGTGTGTGTTGTGGGTGTTGCTTTCTAGGGGTAGAGTGATGGAAGGACTTTAATATTGTTGTGCATTGAGTGAGTGTGTGTTGTTTGGCAAGAGGTGAGGTCCAAAGTCCAAGTTGACATCAGGTCCTCCTTTTGGTCTTCTCACATCAACCAACGCTATTTACTACTTCTTAGTTCATACATGATGCAATGCTATTACGTGGTCCTTCTTTCTCGATCACCAGCTTTGTTTGCTTCTTGGGATATATATATGTACACACTCATGCACACCCACCTAATATTATTCTCAGATTTAAATGGGAAACAAACTCTTTGCTCACACTGTAAACGTATTAATCAGGACCTCTATTTTTCTGTTCCATCTCTAAAAAAGTAAAGAGGTATAAATTTCAATAGTCTAGGCTTCGTGAAGGTAGTTTCTGTGTATAAGATGGTAATAATATGATATTTCATATGTATTGGATACACGATAAATGTCTGAAGACTTGTATCATTTATTTAACCAACATTATGCTGAGTTTTAAAATGAAATTTATAAGTAGTTCATAACATGCGCTATCAACATTATTCCTCAATCTATGACAATATAATGTTTCAACTTTTTAGATGGAAAATCTGATATAAATATTTGTCATTCTTTATTTGGCCTATATTTAAAACGCCTTTTAATAGAAACCGAGACTTTCTCATTTCCAATTTTATTGATAATTTTTTTTCTACCCTTATTCAGGTGAATGGGTTGCATGCTCAGTTGGTGCTAATTTCACTCCCCATATCATCACTGTTAATTCTGGGGAGGTAAGCGTCAGAAATATCTGTTACTTGTTTTGCTCATCTTATGCAATGCAAAATAACATTTCTCGCATTCATGGTCAGGGAGTAGCCAAAATTATTGCTGGAATAATATATCTGTCATTTTCTTGGTTTGAAACAAAAATTCCACCGAAAATAATCATTGTATCTATTACTTTTATTTCTCCTCCCTCCTTCAAATGTTTCCCCTGTGGTCCGTTTTTCACTTTTTCTTTGGCCTCATTCTCTCTGACTTTAACATATGTTGCATGCCTTTTGCCATACAAAGTGATAATTGTATGAAAGATGAACCATTAATTATCAAAAGAATGAGAAAGAGAATAGAGAGAGAGAGAGAGCATACTTCAGCTTGTTAGTTTCCAGGAATGATTATGTTCATTTTGTTGTTTACTGTGATAAGTGAAAAATATTTGTTATGATGGTTGACAAGAAAGAATTGGTTTGTTTTTGTTATCTTAGGATGTGACTATGAAGGTAATATCATTTTCTCAGCAAGGGCCTCGAGCTATATGCATTCTTTCAGCTAATGGTGTCATATCAAGTGTCACACTTCGTCAGCCCGATTCTTCTGGGGGCACATTGACATATGAGGTGAAACATTTCTGTAATTTGATAGTATCATTTTATTCCATGAACAAAATATTTAATTTATTTTTAGTTATTTTTTTTTATTTCTTAGTAACATTCGTTGAGGAAACTTTATATGTCAGCTACTGTTATCCGCCCGATTATTGAATTTGCATTTACTCTTTTTCAGAAAAATACATACTACAAATATTTGCTGATAACCTATTTCTATGTTGTTCCTTCCTCTTATTATTATAATGCTCTAAATTTTAGCTGTGTAGTTTATACTTAATGGTGATGTTTCATTTTTTTTATGATTAGAAGTGTAACTATTAAAAGGATGGATCTGGATGTTTCTAATGCTGATATCTCCCTCTTTCGTATTATTTGCTGTCCCAAGTTATGTTTTGTGATATATGTTAAAATATACCTGTTGTTGTGTGATTAGAATGTAAACTTTGCTGTGTTTTTTTTTTCCCTGTTTGAAATTTTCGGATCCGTTGCTACGTTAGCACACTATATCAACTTGATGATTAACCGGTAAAAAACAATATGTTTGAGGGTCTCTGAGCAGTTTTATTGACTCTGCACTGTTAAATAATGCTACCACTCCTGCCTATCTGAACTTTGTTTTTTGCATTTGATTTCTAGCATGTCCTTTATTTTCTTTGTTTTTGCCTTTGGGTACGTTGTTGAGTTGGTTACTCTTGGTTACTGCTACTGATTACTGTCAATAGTTTCATCAAACAAAGTCAAAACTCTAGCTCCACCGGATGACTTCTTTTCATTCTGCATTCATATTTGAAGTATCACATAGCACTTAATTAGCGTTCCTAACACGAAGAAATCCAATCTCTCTTGCTGCTGTTTCCACAGGGACGGTTTGAAATTCTGTCTTTATCTGGCTCATTCATGCCCAGTGAAAGTGGAGGAACACGAAGCAGATCCGGTGGCATGAGTGTATCTTTGGCAAGCCCTGATGGACGTGTTGTAGGTGGAGGAGTAGCTGGTTTATTAGTAGCTGCAAGTCCTGTGCAGGTACGTTTTCAATTCACAGATTTATTCCTCTTTCTTTTTAACAATGAAGTATGCATAGAATTTGTTTGGATGAATTGTAACAACAATTTAGTTTCAAGTTTCATGTACTAGATGATAATTTAGTATTCAATGACAAGTTTTATACCATTCTGACCATTCTTATTTTCCAATTAACTGATATGTATCAGGTAGTGGTAGGAAGTTTTCTGGCAGGAAACCAACATGAACAGAAGCCAAGAAAACAGAAACATGAAGTTATATCAAGTGTGACAGCAGCAGCAGTTGTTCCCATCTCCACTCTTGATCCAATACCAATTCTATCATCAGCAACTTCCATCCGCGGAGAAACTTGGTCTGCTATGCCAGCAGCAGAGGCCAAGAATAAGCCAGCTGACATTAACGTGTCGCTTCCAGCAGGGTAACTAATTCCTAGAGTTCATTCTATCTGCACTTTCACATGCATTTGCTGCTGACAACATTGTAATGGGAGGATTCCTAGTTGTTGCTCTTCTATCCTTGTTTGTTGTGTCTGTAATCTTCTTCACTGTGTATCGGTACCAGCATTGTTTTCAGAGGTTTACCAGGTTCATGTTCTTGTAGAATTTGAGTTCAGTTGGCTGATTAGGTATGCTTTTAATGCAGACATTGTGTCATGAATAACACTTTCATAGTTATTCCTCACAATCCATCTTCCTTTCGAGTGATAGATTGTGCAATCCATGCTATTGCTTGCTATTAAGACAATTAATATTCCGAATTTGAGTATGATATCAGTCCTAATTAATTTACACTACACCTTATCAGTTAATAATTTAAATTTTAGTCTCCATGTTAACCAATAATAGTAACGTATAGGACGTTGTTTTCTTCTACCTTTCAATCTTACTATAAACACGCTGTGTGCGTGTGTCTGAATAAATTCTCGGACAGCTTAGTTTTTTCTTTCTATGATTTATCTCTCTTCCGAGAATCTAGGGTGTTCTGTCGTCAACGGCCATATTGTCTTATATATGTACATAATGTGCCGTGAAGCTGGGTTTGGCATTTGATTTAGACTACTTTAAATTTTGTCAAAGGCCATACCTTGGTGCACGTAACGTAAATCTATTGTCTTGTATTGTATATGGATATATAAATGTTTGTTGAACCTTGGTTTGACATCTCAACTCTACTCTCAGGTTGGTTTACACTAGTTTTTGTTTTATTGTTTTTGTGGGTATAATATAAAATTTGAAAGGAAGGGAAGTTGTTTGAGAGTGATGTTTTGAGCCAAACCCACTAGTTGGATTAGTTTAATTGTACAAATAAGTAACTTGTTCGGTCCATGTCTCTATCTGAATTTGTCACCCACTTGGCCTCTCCCACTATAGTTCGTGTAATTATATTGATATGCATGCGATGCGATGCCTCCTATTCATATACAGAATTATATATATATTATCAAAGCCATTTAAGATTTATCAAAGGGTAAGGAGAAGAGTTAGAATAGTTTAAAAGAGATTATGATGAAAAACACGACCAGTTTGTGAAGAGGTTCGAGACATTTTTGAAATCTTGATGGAGTCGAGCTCAAAAGTTTGATGGATGTTAATTATAAATAAGATACCTATAGAAAAAGAAAAGTGAAAGTTTAAAGAACGTTGCAGATTTATAAGTATGATACAATTAAAATATTTAAAGTTGTATTATATTCTTGGGAGATAAACCAAAATGGTATGCATATTTTATGGATAACTCTTCACGAAAGAAGCATGGATTTTGCTATGGATACTTATTGTCTTCATATTTAGAGACGTCACCCGACACAAGTTTATTAGGGCATTACCTAATAGGATAAAAAACCAACATAGTTCAAGAACAAGGGAAGAGGACTAGAGCATAACCACTTATAATAATATTGATTTGTTTGATATAAAAACTACGATAGAAAAATATGTCAACCATACAAAGCTTATTCTCATAAAAGAAAAGAAAGATTTGGTCAAGAGAACAATAAAAATTAATTTTATGTCTCATGTTGCAATTTGTTATTATGTAAGCTTCTTAATCTCATTGTTAAGTAATTTTCCTCATTATGTATTCATTTTAATCTTTTTAATATCTATTGTTTAACTTTTTTATCAATAATTAAATGTGATTACTTTTGTCAATTTTTATTTTAAAAGCTTTATATGTACTAATTCTAAAATTGAATTAATAATTTAATTTTTAGTTAAGAACTTAGACCAGAGTTCCTTACTAAACAATAATTATACATTCAATAATCACTCTTGACCAAGTAATAAGAATTGTTTGGATACAATCACTTTTGACAAAGTATGAGAATTATTTTTATCCAACAACTTCTATTAAAACACTTTGATAAACATAGGTTTGATAGGTTTGATTTAACCGATAACATATTTTGTTCATAGAAAGAGAACAACCTTCTAATTCTAATATGAATACAAGATGATAAATACTTTTTTAGGTTGCTATGAACACAAATAGTGCTTTGACTCACACATTAGGGTTAAGGATTGCTAAAGATTAATAAAAGTTTTGTTAATCTTTCTTCAAAAGCAGTGACAGATCTTCATAAATTATTTTGGGAATGCCAAAATAGATATAATTTTTTTAAGGTATGAAACATCCTAAATGGGGTTAAAATGTTTTTGTCTGGTAACTTACACGAAATTGGAATTATTTTCTACTCCAAACATTGATACAATTTGTTCATCAAATTTAAAAAATGAATAAATATAGTCACTTTAACCTAATTGTGTTGAATTTTGTTAACGTGTCAAATGATGTTTTAGATTGATGTTTAAACTACTTACACTATTTAACATTTTTTTCAGGCTCAAATGTTTATCAAGAATTTCGTTTAACACGTTAAATAAATTTAATGTCATTAAATTAACACAACTATGTCCATTCATTTTTAAATGTTAAAAATCAAAATGTATCAAAGTTTGGAACATAAAAGAATTACAATTTCCCTTTAGGGATTCAGAGTATATTTAACCATATTAAATAAATTAAATCTATAAAATTTTATTTTTATTTATATATTAGTTTATTTATTTGAAAATTTTTGGAGGGGCATGATCGTCGTCACACCATGCTAAGGTTTGTCCTTGTTCACAAGAGTCTACTATATATAGAATTGAAATGAAAATATCCGTTACAAATATTTTTGGAAGTTGTGAGGTTGTATTTCTTACATCTTCTTTGTCTTTCTGACCATGTTCAAGAATATAGACACATTGAATGTTGTCCATCCAACATTAGATGTGTGTGATTTATGCATTTACTCAAATACAAGACATGCATGATTACTTCTTTTCTTTATCATGTATATCATAGGCTGATACAAGATGCAGACTTTGCAAAACAAAGACTATCACTCCATCTTTCTAAAATAAAGTTGTTTGCATAAAACAATTTTAAGTACATTCTTTAAAAAGATCTTGATGTGAATGTTTCATTAGCAGATATTGTTGAGAGAAATTAAGAAAAAACATTTTGTGTACATAGATAAAAATTTACAATTCTTCAACGTACATTAAGAATTATTTTATAATTTATTGCTTAAAGAGATAATCAAAACTAAATTAAAATGTTTGCTGAACTTTGATATACCAATTCTATGAAAAAAAATTAGATTTTTAATGGACATAAACTTTCAGTTCATTATAAATTTTATAAAAGTTAAACTAAATATAATTTTATGTTTTCCATTATAAATTTAAGTATTTACTTTACTAACTTTTCTTTCGGTCCTTAATACATTGTGAGCTCCACACAATTTATGATAAAAATAATTCATAATAACTTATTATGTGAAAACTCTTATTCTCATTTTTTTAAATAACTTATTTATAGAGAAAATATAAGCGAAAGTTTTTAAAATCCAATAATCAAAGCAAAGTGGTGTGCACGTTTAAAATTCATTCCTTTTTTTCCTTTAGTGTGAATCCTTTCTTCTTCATCTTCGTCTCCTAGGAAAATTATCCTTCTCCCTCCTTTTTCATAGTGAATGGAAGCCATTGAAGTAGATTTGGGAAAAAGTTCTCCTAAGAACTCTCGACATTAAAATAAAAATGTGTCAAACAATATAAATAATTCAAATACAATCTTGAAATGCGTACGAAATATCAAATAAACCTGACAAAATATGATTAAAAAAATTAAATGAAATGGACTAATTTTAAAATTTACTGAAAATTAAGAGTAAGAAAAAATGAAGAAAATAAAGTTGAAACCTTTTCAACTGATAAATAGCTTGCGAGTTCCTACAAGAATGCCGAAAATTATCGTGTGAATCACAAAATACGCTTGAAAAGAGGTTGATGACCTTAAATTGTGAATGAATATTCCCACGCACAAAATTAAAGGTATTAGTATCCTATCTAGATTCACATCCATGTCTAGAGAAAGTATTTAGTGATAATGTTTTGATGTGATTGTGTACGAATGTCCTAATGTATATATATATATATATATATATATGGAATTTTTGTTCAATATTTGATTGTTTTCTTAGTGAAGTGGGTAGGGGATTATTTCTTGGAAAGATTGATGGAAAGTGTGTATTTGTGTTGCAACTAATGAAAGCCTCGAAGCATTAATGATAAGAAATTAGTAGGCATTGAAGCGGATACTTCGCTACAAGCTACAGCGCCATGCGGCTTCCAACGTGTTGTTTTCTTTGGGGACTTTTTCATACACAAAATTCCAAAGAGACATTATTTGAGAGAAATTGTATTTTAACTTCTGCAAGTGTACAAAATAAATGTTTTTATACACAATGTTTACTTGCATCACAGTGAGTAGAGATAACAAATAAACCTATCTCTATGAATATTGTCCAAACTCGTTTCTGTTTTGATAGAAAATCTTCACATTGATCGGATATGGATACGAGGATATACATATTCCCGTCATACCGTTCCCGTTTAATTTATTAAAATATTCATAATTAATTAAGTAAACATATATATATATACTTTCTATTTTTTATTTCTTTTAATTATTTGGTCTGTCATGAAACTCATTTGCATCCCCAATATATTTTTTATGTTGTCATAACATGTATGTAGTTATGTTAAAATTATGTATGTCAATTAAAAAAAATTATGTCTCTCATTTGAATATTTCTATTATTTTTATATTTTTATTTATTGTATATTTTACTTTAACATGAGAATGTTGAATACTCTCAATTTAAGTGTTTAATAGCATAGACCATTCATTTACTAAGTAATATATATATATATATATATATATATATATATATATATATATATATATATATATAAACTCTTTACTTATTATTATTAATTTTTGTTTAATTTGAAGAACTTTTTTGTTTCGCTAAAATATTTTTTGTTATTTCTCGACCATTGAGTATATATGTTGATATTTGAAAAGTTTTCTTAGATCTCTAAGGTATCATTCATCAATTTGTTTTCCTTTACGCGGTTTCTTTCAATAATCTCTCAAATTGTTTATAAGACACACATTTGTTAATTTTTTTAGTATTTTTATTTGTTGTTTATTTTCATCATGTAGAATACTATTTCAATATATTTTATCTAATTATTTTTTTTATTTTCTAACTCATTATTAATCATACTGTAATTTTTTCACTATAATTTTATAAATAACTTTTATTTACTACAATATAAAAATTTAATGTAATTGCCATGAATATTTTTTATCACCATCCAACATATATTGAAGTTCAAAAGATACAAGATCTATGTTAAAATTTTATTATTTTATTTATTATTTGTTATTTGCATCATTATTATCAAGTGATGTATTGTAACTTTTATTAGTATATAAAAAAATATTCATTAGAATTTAAAAAATTGAAGTAAAAAAATATTTAAAATATTTTAATTTGAATATTTGTTTTCCTTTTATATTTTTTCAAAAATATTTTTAAATTTTATCAACTAGGTTTCATTAATGTTTGCAAATTTAACTAAATGTTTTCATTCTCATGAAATTTTATTTTGTATTCTAATCTAAAATGTAAACAGTTATAATTTATTTCAAAGTATTTGAAATCGAAGAACCAACCATCCTCCTAATATTGGATATTTGATAATGTTATTTTTTTTTACCGTAATTTTTTATCATTTTATAAAAATTAATTAAAATTAATATTGAAGTAGTAAGAAAATGGGTACGGATACGGATACGTGATTATATCTGTTACCCATGGGATGGGAATAGAACAAAAGTTTGATACTCGTTAAATTTGGATATGAAGACGGGATGCATTTTTTCTATGAGAATAGGAATAGGAATGGGTATGAGATAACGAAATTCGTTCTCCTCCCATGTTGTCATCCCTAATAATGACTTATTATTTTTATCGAATTAAATTCATACAAAAATAATATTTGATTCTATTTTAATTTAAATATACTAGTATCGTTACAGCAATAATGGTTTTAAGATAATTAATATCTTTTAGAACTTAAAAAAAAATACGATTGAATTTTAAATCGAATAGCATCGTAATCCTAATCAAACAATCTAATACATATTTGAAATAATTGCAAATCGTATTTAATGATTAGATAGTTAAATACGATTTTATTTAAAATAACAACGTACACACCCGTAATAACAGTAATTTAAATTTGAAAAAATTGTAAAATCTCAAAAAATATCTACAATCCCTTTAACACACAAAATTGTAATCTAAGATAAAATTTTCACATTTCGTTACTTCGCCTTTAGAACTTACCATCTTATTAGTAGTTCGACAAGAGAGATTTTATATCCTACCATCTTGCGCATATACAAGTAACAGATCTTTATCATTTCGGACAATTTTGATCCAATTTGAATTAGTTCAACTTTTTTCAATAACTACATTATGTTAATAAATCATTATATTTATTATTAAAGTTAAAAAAATGAGTAAAACGAAAAATGCAAAATATGAAAGAACAAAGAAATCATGAAACATTATGCGTATACATAATTGAGTTGTGATAAGTGTAGAATAGTTAGATTTAAACCAAAACAATTAGTTAAAAACATATCAAACCAATTAAACCCATAAATCTAATCTAATTTTATTTGCTTGGATTGGATCGAGTTCATCAAATTAACCCAACTTCTGATTATTGACAGCGATTACAGCAACCATCCCTACCACGTATTTTTTAGTACATTATTTTTATTAACTTGAATTTATTAAGACTTGCAAAATAATTATTCGTGCTATGTACTTAAATCAAAGATGAATCCATTAATTCGAATAAATTCCAGTCCGTAATAAATGTGTACAACAACATTAAGTATAGGTAAATATTTCATTGTTATTGCCATAGCTAATACGATACACGTTTATTATTCGATGATACAAAACAGTTTGTTCCTTATTCTTGGAACACGCAAGAACTTCTTCATAAAAAGATCTGTTTGATATGGAATTTTAGACACTCTGCTGTAATTGCTCACAATCTAATAAGGGTGTAGATGACAATGGTTATCTTTATGTACAGAGATGGGACTGCAAGTGACGAGGGCCAGAGCAACTACGTATGAGCCACCTTACCTTACTGCTTTCAATTAGATTCGAATTTATTCACTTCTAAACAAGTAACAAGCAATCAATATCTAGATACACCGGAAACATTAGTATAAAATCTCCAAAGATTTAGGAAAAAAATATTACACCGGAAACATTTTTGATTTAGTGATATTATTCAGTAATGTGGATTACAAATGTGTTCTTAACCAAGGCCTGTTCCTGCATCCTGTCGAGGAGCGTCAGCTTTAATGCGTGGCGGCCTGACAATTCGATCAACGAGTCCATATTCAACCGCTTCCTGTGCGTTGAAGCGTTTCATCCTGCTCAGGTCAAGGGTAATCTGAAGAGATGCATTCACAACATGTTAGTTTCTATGCCAACAAACTCATGAAGGCAGGAACTAAAATACGCACAATCCAAAAAATGGATTTCAAATAGAAAACTCAAGGAGGGCAAAGAACAATTGTTGGAAAAGCACAAGCACATCCCATCCTTGTTTAAAGGAGTATGTCAAAGAGTCTCTCTTGGGACAATTTTTTGTTTGAGCACTTCTAGAAGAGAAAAATAATAAATAAATAAAAGATATAAGATTTTCAATAAGCTCGAATTTATAAACTAATCTTTAGAAACTCTCCAGTATAACTTATCTAAGTTCTTATTTTTAACTTTTGCCAAAGTTAATTTTAGCTTCCGGAAAAATTAAGTTTCTTTTTTTTTCTCAAAAAAATGCTTGTGGATAAATTTGACCACACAAACCCAGAGTTGAATATCAGCAAAGAAAAGCTACTGATTTTTCAATTCAAGACTTATTCTTGTCTTGCAGTAAGTTGGATAGTCATGTTATATAAACCAGCACAGACGTCATAATCACAAACTCATTTAACTCCATGAATTTCATTGTTGGATGAACTAACCTTCTCAACAGGCTGACCTGTTTTCTTAGCCAGCTCATTGAAAAGGTAATCTCTGATTCTGAGTAGTTCATTTGCTTCATTCTGAATGTCATCAGCCTGACAATTTTCATGATGTTAGCATCCAAAGTAAAAACAATCCCATTCATCATCTGAGAGGTGATATCTATGACGACAAGACATACCTGTCCACGAGCAGCTCCAGCTGGAGATTGAAGGGCAATTCTAGATAGAGGCATTGTAGAACGATGACCCTAGATACAACAGAATATCATGAAGAGATTAATAGATCGTCAGACCCATTTCAATGAACCAGTGAGGTCTACTCGATACAATGAGCTAAAGGCGCAATTGTATGAAATCAAATAGACGTGAATGCCACAAACAACACAGCAGAATGGAGCTGAAAGAGGGAGCTCCCGAGTCAAAATTCTGATAGTATTAATGACTGAAAGAGTAATTCAATGATCATTACTATTTTTTTTTCCATTTCTTATCTAATTGTGTGATGTGATCCCAGTTCTGTATGGGATATATCCTCGTTCTATTTTCAAACTACAAGACTTGTCAGGTTTTCAATCGTAATAGAGTACCACAAGTGTTATTACTAAAAAAATGGACATTCATGAAAAATAATGATATGCTATAAATATAAACAGTAGTACATGTCAAGTACTCGCTACTGTTATCTTTTTCTTTTCTTGTGTTGTTTCAAATGTATATGAAGTCAAGACTAATTTTACTCATATTAATGATGGGAGGATACACAAATGTATCATGTATGATGTAGAGACAAATCTCCCTTACAGAGGCCTAAAGTCCATGCAACATTGGATAATTTGTTTTATATTGGGAGTAGAAATTTCTAATCACATAAAGTCAGCAGGATAGACTTGACTTTTATGAGTTTTATCAACAGACACTGATTATAGAGTACCTTTTCACCAGCAGCAAGGAGAAATGTTGCAAGATTATAAGCAAAACCAACACAGTGGGTGGCTACAGAACTTTGCAAGCTCTGCATTGTGTCATAGATAGCCATGCTTGGTGTAAGCTGCAAAATTGGCAAGCTTAGGCAAGTTAAAAAACATGACTAATTAACAAGATGAAGAAAGAAATAGAAGGATTTAATTGATTGATCATAGAACACTTAGTCAGAGGACTTACATCACCACCAGGACCATTTATGTACATATAGAGCTTCTTGGAGTTCTCTATACTGTCAAGATACAGCATAGTCGCCAATATTTGGTTACTAAATTCTTCATCTATCTCTTGTCCAATGAAGATAATACGTTCTCGATACTGCATCAATAATGAACTAGTGTTTGTACTACTTTAAAAAAGAGATGAATAACTAAAGGAAACTTGAGGTTCACTATACCTAAGTTATACAAAAGAAAACCAGCATCTTTTGTATGTGTGAAGCGTAAAATTAGTAATATACACCAAGGACTAATGACTTACTAGGGCATTCCATATATCAACCCATTGCCAAGTTCCTTCACCAGGTGTCCTATAGGGCACTTTGGGAGTGCCTATGGGCATCATTCGAATACTCGCCCTTGATGGATTGTGTTTGGCATACCTGAAAACATGAAAAATCTATAGTTTGCATCAGTCTGTTTCAAACAATGCACCCCCAATTAGAGTAAACCATGCTGTTCCATACTTTTGCTAGTTCAAAGATTATTAAGAACGCCCTTCACAATTCACATTCGTATCTTGAAATTAATTAAGAAATATTGATAGAATATCTATTGATATATTGAAGAACATGATTATTAAATCACAGAATACATATAAAATACAACAGAAACTGCGGTCTCAGAGTCAAAGACTCCGACATAGATGGGTTCTCTATCCAAATAACCAAAAAAGCAACTCACCAATCACCCTATATACCTATGACATAATTGCTCCAGAAATTCTTTCCTTAACTGTCAACATGGCAGCGACTATTCAACAAATTCTAATTATACATAAACTCCTAATGATAATTATATTGAATATATTTTAATATATAACAACTGTTTTTCCTTACTGCTAATAACCATCCTAAATGTCTCCAAGGCCGAAAGTAGGAAACTGGCTCTTCCACATTATCTTTGTCCACTTCAAATACCAATTACTTTGCCATCTTCACTTAGCTCTTATTATATCACAAAATTAACAATCTTAATTGCTTCTCTGCACATAAAATACAAGGGTTGAAATTTCTCTCCAAACCTGGAGCATAAACCCTTGCTTTTCCTTCCTATCAATTTGTGGTTTGTTAAATGGCGTGAGCCTCCGCTTCTCTAACCCTGAAACCAAGGCTGCAATAAATTTTCCCAAAAGTTAAATGTTCCACAAAGTCTCTTAATAAATTCAACCAATGAATGCTTGAGCCTTCCGTACTTAGTTTTTCAAATTTACTTTTTACACCCTCACTTGCACTCTCTGCTTTAGCCTTTGTGATCCATCCAATGGGGTCTTTTTCAATAAAATAGGCAGTTAAACCCTTTTTTTCTGCCATACTATATTCATCAAACTGTGATGATAATCCAAATTAGACTCATTTCCTGCAGAATCTCCATCGTTGCAGTTAAAACTTTCATTCTGCTCCTCTAGATGATTGACCAACACCTTCGTTAACAGCTTTTTAGTCATGAAAAATTCCATAGATCCCATCTTTTCTTTTGAAGGAAGCATCGATTTTGACCTCTAACGAACCCAATTGCTCAGTCACATTAGTCACTGAAATGATGAATTCAATTTCTGCATAACAACCACTTTTAAGTCCGGCAAGAAACCAAAGCAATAGAATGCCAATTGTCAAATTAAAGAACAGTATAATTAAATCGCACAAAATAAATAGAATACAACAAAATTTGCTGTCCATAAAGACTCTTTCAGAAAAGAGTTCTCTATCCAAACAAATTGCCAAAAAACACATCTATCCCCCTATGAAAAACATATTTAACGATATGTAAGTATGTAACTGCTCCTAACTTTCTGCCAAAAACTTTATACCTGCTCTTAACTCTGTTGCAATCATACATGATATCTCGTGTTATGGACACCGTGAACTCGGTTGCTGTTTAAAATTACTTACTAACCAATAATATTAACAATAAACAAGCAGGATTTCCTTCCTGCAGCAAGAATAACTACATGGGAATCGAAGTGCCGCGTTTGCATATTTAGGGAAACAGAGTCTATAAATCTACCATGCACAGTAGAAAAACAATATAGCAGAAATCAAGCACATCAGCTGCAAGAAACATTACATATACATTATTTATTTCTCATAAAATAATGAGCTGCGAAGAGGATAAAAAGGAAATAGAATTGATTCCTTGTTTGTTATATAGCACGGAAGAAACAAAGATGAATTGGAAAAGGAGAGTGAAGAATTACCGACACTGAAGAGTCTTGTGTACTTTCCCATAAAATTCAGCGGTTACATTAGGTTTTACCGCTCCAAAAGAAACTGCAATGGAAAACGATGAGCGGGCAAACAGAGAAATATAAAGATTGAAAGATAACAAGAAAAAGATGAAATGAGACACACTCGGAGATTGAAGTTTCAACCCGGAGTAGAGTTTCGTGGCAACGCTGAAACCGCAAAAAGAGAGAACACAAGACGCATTAGTTACACTATACAGTAAAATATATAATTTTGGAGGAGAAGGGGAGAGAGACTGTGACCTAAAATTGGAAGAGGAAGAAAGCCGAGGTGCAGAACCAGTGGTGTAGGGTGCCACCGCCATGTTGGAGCGATTATGAGCGGATAGGGAACGCACTTTTGTGCTCCAAGAACCAGAAGAGAAAGGAGCTTCTTGCAAGAGGAATGGAGATGAATGGATATCAGAGACGATGTCGTTTGGATCCTCCTTATGCTAAACTACTGAATATTCCGTCAGGCTTTGAAATTATTTTCTTAGAATATATAGTATTTTTTATAATTAAATAAATATTTGTTAATAATATTTTCTTTAACTAAATACTTATTAAAATTTTCAGCAATAATTTTTATCTCACATTTTGGATCACGTTGTAGTAGATGATCTTTTCGGATTAACGTTTACATTTAAAGAGCAAAACCACAAGACTAAAATTTATATTAAAGTTGTGTTTATTATTAATTGATGTGGAAATAAATGTAACTAACATATAATCAAAAGCATGTTAATAAAATTTGAAGAATGATTTATAGAATATTTAAATAAAGTATGTGGATTTCATAAATTATCCAGATGAATTAACATTTTTTTTATGAAATTACTTTTAAAAGAAAAATTGTAGCAAGGTATTCTCTATATTAGACTTGATAGAAAAATTAATCATGTTATAAACTTTATCGTCAATAATATGTACATATATATATAGATGTTTGTACTACAACAAATACAAGAAAAAACTTTTGGACTAGAAATTCAAATTTCAAGATTAATCAATAATAAATAATATCTAAAATCACATAAAATAAAATAAAAATTTTATATATATATATATATATATATATATAAATAATCCGTAGTGGATTCTAGTCAAAATATTTGAAGAGACTAAAATAATATAATCAAATTTTATATATTTAATTATTATTACTAATATATTGTATTGAAATTCTTATATGTTTTTTCTTACAAAAATTATAGTTTTGAAATTGTTAGGTCTACAAAGGGGGCCTGAGCCTAGGTTTATGGGTCATTTCTAATGTGGGACTTAGACTTACACTTGGATTCCTAACAATCTCTCTCTCAAGTGTGAGTTCCTTCAACGATATTGGTACACTCCTCCTCCAGCGGAAGGATACCACTTGTTAGGTTTACAGGTGAGGTTTTACTGGGAAGATACAACACCAATGAGACCTGAGTCCAACCACATAAGGCATTAACACCACTCTCAACCCAAAATCTTAAAGCAATGAGTTTATGGGTTTTTATTCTTATATAGTGCTCTACTTTCTCATTTCTAGCTATTGTGAGACTTAAACTCACACTTAGATTCCTATCAGAAAATTGTATTTGATATGAAACTCATTTTAAATTATTTTTTTCTAATTTCATATTTTTTCCTGGATATTTCCATATTTGAGCACGTTTTCTTATAATAAGTTTTAAAGAATTAATATGAAATATTTCGCCTATAATTCAAAAAAATTAATATGAAACTTCTCACTTATAATTCTTTGAATTTTAGAAAATTGTTTTCTAATTCAACAATTAACAATTAAATTTCTAGTATCATGTTTGGAACTTCAAGGGTATATTCCCTTTTATCACTTCACAAAAATTGAATCTATTATTTTATTTTTCATTAATATACCTATTTAAACAAAAATTAAGACTAAAAAATAATTTATCAAAATCTAATAAAAAATTGAGAGGCGTAATTAATATAAAAAATATGATAATCAAGTTACAAATGGTTATGAAAAATCATATAATGCATAACTTTTCTTTTTATATTCATAAAAAAATAAATATACAAAACATACCTAAGATGAAAGAAAAAACTAAATATCAAATTAATATTTTTCTATCAAAAGAACGGAAAGAGCTACCTTTTCTTTTATCTGAAAAAATAACAGATGAGAATTAAGAACGAAAGAATAAATTTATATATGATTTTTTATTTTTTTTAAAACAAAAAATAAAAAAAAAACAATAAATAAATACAATATATGAAAAAGTTAAAATAAAAAAAATAAAATAAAAATATCTTAATAAATTTAATTATTCATTATTATGTTAATTTTTTATTTTACTATTTATTAATATTAAATATTATATTTTATAAAAAAATAAAAATTAATTTACAAAAAATTTAAAAATACTTTTTAAAAAAATTAAAAAATCTTGGGGCATAGCCCCCTGCGGACCTTCCCCTTATAATATTATAACACAGCATATTAAAAAAGTCCAAGTTTTCGGTGCTATTAGATAATAAAAAATTCATTATTTCCTTCACAGAAAATTGAACATTACACTAATATTATATAATTATTAGATAATGATGCCAGCTAATATATCGAAATAAAATTTAGAACATTACACTAATATTATATAACTTGTTAACAAAAACATAAGGTTATGACTTGTGTTCACACTTTAAAAATTTAATAAAATAATTTGAGTTGTAATTAAACATTATAATTAATAATAAAACTTACCATTTTAGAACATATTATAAATTACTTTTTCTATTCATTGTATGAGATATAATAAAAAGAAAAAGTGAAAGAGCAGGAAAATTATACATATGTATACGTAGAGAAAGTACTTATATTTAAGAGTAATTTTGAAAAATGTGTATAATTATATATTGTTAATATAATAATAATAACATAAGTATATAAGAGAAATTTTCATTTTTTAACTAATATCTCATTTGATAGTACAAACTACAAAATAAAACATCATATATTTTCCGATCAAACAAAACGAATAGTTACGAGAATATAGAGTAAATGTCTTTTATAAAAGTTATCTTAAATTTAATTTTAATGGTGATCAAGACAATATGATATGATATTATTCAACAATTAAACTTGTTCTCAATAATATTAAAATTCATGTATATAAGATCAAGCATTCCACCCACCCACACAGAAAGAGAGGAAAATGTAAATTACAATTACATGTTACTGTATAGCTTGTAGTGTAAAAGTTAGGATAATTAAACGATTTTTCATAGTATATATAAATAACGCTTAAGTTATTTTAAGAATAATCTTAAAATAATGATTTTTTATTTGAGTCTCAATTTTGTTTTTACCTGTTTTTATTCTTAAAACTAAATAATATTAAAAACTTACAACTACTCATGCTTCATATTCAACCAGTTGACTCGTCATTTTTCTTATCTAAAGGTTCCTAAAAGCATCACAGATTTTAGCGGTTAGATCAATATAAAAAGATAAAACGCCACTTAAATCCCTAAAACTGTAATAGTAATTATTGATATTTTGTCTCTCACCAACGCCAAGTAACCTAATAAAAAGTAACTAATGAATGTGAGTTTCTAAATAACTTTAAAAATTAAGCGTATAGCAAAGGTTATAAGGCAAGATTTTGTAATTTGAATTTACTACAACAAGCATGAATTGAACAGAAAAATAAAACTTCTTTGAAGTGTGTTATACAGAACCAGATGAATCAACAATGAAACAAGCCACCATCTTATATGAGTCATAATTAGTGCCCTCAAGCTGTGGATTCAGACTCCTCCACAGAACAAGACATCAATCATCATGATCTTCCAAAGATGTGTAGATCATCCTGCACCAAAAACCATTAGTAAGAATAATAACTTAACAGCAATGCCTTTTAAAGAACATTGACACTTTCTCTGCTAATCACCATACCAAAATAAGGATAGGAAAAGGATAAAAACAAGATAGAAGAGTTTGACAAGCCGTTGCTTCTTTTCCTTAGGGAGCAAGTTGAATATCTCTGTAACATCAATCAGATGAGTTCCTTGTCTATACCTGTTCAAAGGGAACAAAATATGTAATTAGGAACATCATACTAAGCACATTCCAGAGCATACTAAGATAATACAAATGATTAAAGCATGAAACAACACACAAATGCTACTAGGTGATTTCGATCAGAAACTGATGCTGAACTCTAAAATAGGAAACTCCTTTATTTAACAGGCAAGGTGCATAGACTGTCCTAAAGAACTCGGCTAAAGAGTAACTTTTAACTTGAGTTACTAATTTTGAATACTAAATCATTCCCTTAAGTAGCAAACAAATCTGAGAATGTAGCCTGATTATCAATTATATAAAGGGATAGAGCAAGTTTCACCTACTTAGTTCATTTTTGTGTGGTGAATCATGCGTACATCACTCCTTTGGCTGATTACAATAATAGGGATGTTAAGGGCTATTTCCGAGTTTGGTGCAGTTTGAGAATCAAACTCCATTAAATTAGCCTTCACTAATCCTTAAAAATTAGAAACCAAACTGAACTGCTTGTCCCATTTCATTTGGATTTTTGAATTCCAACAAAAACTAAACCAACTATAATGACCTTTTACAATACATGGATTAAAGAATATAATAACATAAAGTTCATAGTTCTAAACCTAGATAGATAGTAGAAGATGGAGGATACAGAGTGGGATTCACTGAAGAAAAAAACAATACGAGGCCTATTGACTTCATCATACAAGAGAAATTGCCAATCACCCCCCAGCCCTTTTTTCCAGTGAACCAATACTACGAAAAAGAATGAACAAACTTTCCATATGGTAAAAAATTTGGTTAACTAGTATGGTTTTATTCTCTTAACACTCCTATACTCTCGAATGAAACAGCAGAATAATGCAAAGAACCCAAAATCAAATCCAAACCCTCACCCAAACTACTCTTGAACAGAATATTACACTTCGTAACATCTAGGCTGCTTAGCAACTCCATGAAGTGTAAACTGAAACTTACATTATATCAATCAAATTGCCTTCTATCATGCCATGAACAAGTGACTCTTTTCCTGGTCAGTCACATTACTTCAAAGCCAATGCAAAGATTATAACTTCTAACTCAATCTGCCATCCACTCTTAGTGTACAGACATGGATTGTTTTCACTTAGATGTTTTCTTAAAACCATAATATTCATTAACCAGTATATTTCATAAACAATAAACTTGGATTACTTCTAAATTTGATAGAAAACTTACAGTCTCACGTTGTAGTAGATGTACGGAGCGCAGAACAGTGCCATGAACCAATGCCCTGTGACGAGGTAGAAGCTGCATAGAACACCTACTATAATGTATTCAGGCAATACCACTTTGTTTATTCGAGATGCGGAATCATATGGATTTATATAATCAAATTCAAGGTCTGCCAGGCACATTAACTGCAACAAATGTTAAACATCAGCAGTCAGATTATACCAACAATAAAAAAGATGAAAGCACACCAAACCGCAACCAAATTCATTAGATTCTTGGAGAACATATCAATGACAAAACACATTTTGGTAGTAATAAATAACACTTAACAATCTTCAGACGCAGAAACATAAAAGTAACAAAACATGGACATAAAGCTGGATGAGGCTCCTAACTTCTGGAATATACAATTGATCAAGTAAAGACATGAACACATAAAACATAAGAAAACTAGGTCCTCTCCAGTAGATAGACCTCTTTTCAAAATTATAATAAGCACATATGTAATGTAACCTAACCATACCAGCATCAATCTTTGACCCCCCAGAGTTTTATTAAAATTGAATGTCATAAATTTGTTAATTGAGTATCATAAAGACTCTGACACATTCATTCTGTTTGTTGAAGTACATCTTCTGAGGAAATACTCTACCTAGACCCTTACCTATAAAAATAGACCCTTACATATGAAAATGTTGCGAAACTTTTTTACACCGCATAAGAACCCGTATGCACATAATTTTCATCTCAAGTGTATTCGCTTGAAATTGGTAAGTATTTTTTTCCTCGACTTTTTTAAAATACGAATTGACTTCATATTCTTTTTACCCACAGCAATCAAAGTTACACGTGGAACAATCAAGCATACACCCTGTTGAATGTTTGAACCAAAGAACCAATTTTCTGATGATGGGGCGCTTTAAATTGCTCTGAAGTTGACTTTAACAAGATATTGAAAAGAAAAGAAAAAAAGAAACATACACACAAGCAAAAAGCATGAGATTAGGGCTTTTGGGATTGACCTGATAAATGACGAGTACAATTAAGGCAATAAGGATAAAGAAGGAGATGAGCCACGCAAAGATATCAGCCATTCTCCCTCTCTTCTCCTCTTTCTCTGGTTTTCGATTTCAGTTGCAGCACAACGGCGTTCGAAACATGCGATGTTAATTGACACGATGGCAGTACAAAGAGCTCGGACGCAGAGTGCACGACACAAGAAGGAACACAGGAAAGAAACCTCGGAGGGTTTGGATTCAGCAGACAGACAAACACTCGGAGAAGCTAAGAATCGTGTGCCAACTTAACCATTCAAGGGTCCTTGCCAGTCCAACCGAGAAAAGAAAGGAAATACTAAATAGTAAACCCTTTTAGAAAAAATAAAAACAGAAAATAAAAAGATTAAATGCTCTTCATCTTTAATCGTGTAAAATGATAAAATTGGTGAAAGGATTGGTTAGTTAACAATTTGTTACTTCTATTTTTTTTTTTATTTTTTTTATTATAATGACATTCGACATGAATATTTTGCATAAAGTCCTTAATTTAAATTGTGGTCAAAATTATAATTAAAAAAATCTTTAAAGTAAGTAGTATTTTTTTAAAAAAAATATATATTTTATCTAAAATTATATATTCTTTTTAAGTAACCGCGAGTTTGACGTAGATAATTTTATCTTTTATTAAAATATTTCATTTATTATTTTATTTTTTTGTAAGTATTTTCTTTAATTCACTGTTATAATCATTTTTTAATGATATATATTGTTCTCTATTAATTTTATCCTTATCAATATATTTTATTTTGTTATTTTATTTTATAAATTTTTGCAAATACTTTTTTAAATTGATTAATTATCAAAATTATGTGATAGTTTTTTATTTTATCACAAAAATTTGAATGCATCTACGCATATGTTTTTACCTATTTGAATATAAAGTATTTAGAGAATCAAACTTTATACAATATTACGTAATCAAATATTCAAAATTATAAAAGCTAAATTAAGATATGTGATAAAATAAAAATATAGTACAGAGCAATGATAAAAATAATATTTCAATAGATAAATTTGAAATAGTTAAAAAATAGAAAATGTATAAATAAATTATAAGTGTTTGTTTTTAAATTTATTGTAATTTTATTTTATTAAGACTGCAGAAGGTGGAAGAAAAAAAATATTTAAATTATCTCACCCCTTAATTTCTAAACGGTTTGATTTGAGACTATTAGATCATATACAAACAGATACAAACATTAACTTAGTTAATGGTTATAAGATAAGAGGACAATTGATGATGATAACAACTTATTCATGCATCAGAAAAACAAACGAAAAACCCATTAAATTTTCAAAAGCTTGCTAACAAATTCCCTAATTTCTCTCATCAAAAAAAGTTTTTTGAAGGAGAAAATATAATTAAAGAAAATTTACTTTAAAAATAATTAGTCAATTTTTTTAAATATAAATATTTTATCTCCAAATAAATTATTTTAAAAAATCTAACTCTATCTAATATTATACAGTATTATAACATCAAAGTTACGAAAAAAATAACTTAACATACGTGATAAAATACAAATATATTGAACTATAATAAAAATAAAATTTAAAATAGATAAAGAATAACAAGTTTATAAATAAGTTATAAATGTTTATTTTTTAAATTTATTATAATTTTATTTCATTGAATCGTAATAAATAATTTGTATTTTGTTGTTCTATCATAACATAGTTACAAGATAAGAAGGTAATTTAGGAAGACAACTTCTCCAAACAATGGAAAATATATATATATATATATATATATATATATATATATATATATATATATATTAAATTTCAAGAGTTTCTTAAGAGATTCATTAATCCCTCTTCTCAATGAAAATTCCTTAAAAAATATAATTAAAGGAATTTTATTTTTTCTTTAAAATAGTCAAATTTGTATATATAAATATTTTATCTCAATATAAAGAAGTTAAAGAATTTAATTCCAATGCTATACAATATTATGTAACCAAAGATTCAAAATAATAACAAAATAAAAAAAATACAAAGAGATATGTGATAAAACAGAAATACAAAACTGATGTATAATAAAGATAAATTTTAAACAGAGAAAAAGAAAAATAATTACAAATAAGTCATAGATATTTGTTTTTAAATTTATTATAATTTATTTTATTGAGTTTTTGTTAATCATTCATATTTTTTTAGTCACTATATATTATAAGCTAATAAGAAAATTATTATCTATATAACGGATTTTGATCAAAAGTTTTAAATGATCAAAATAATATAATAATTCTTTGATTATTAGATTAAATAATTAATATAATGTTTTAAAATATGTGAAGAAATAAAATTATCTTTTATATCCTCTTTTAAAAGAAAAATACATTATAATCAAATCATAACAAAAAAATTGATTATGAAAAAATACATAATATATTATTTTTCTTTATATTCATATAAAATAATATATAAAGGTTCATGAGATAAAAAAATAATGTTAACTATTAAATAAATATTTCATTATCAAGTGAGACAAGAGAAATTTACCTTCTTTTCTTCACGAAATAAGAAAAAAACAAATAAAAAATGAGAGTAAAAGTAATGAGTTTGTATGTAACTTCCTTCTTTATTCAAAAATATCAAACATGTAAGAGTGAGAGAAGAGTACAAATTGTAAAAAACTAAAAAGACAGTGAAAAAGAAAATAAAAATATCTTAATAAATATTGGTTTAATTCCTTTTTTGGTTCCTATTTTCATATAAAAAAAATTAAATGGTCATCCAGTTTTTTTTAGTCTCAATTAAATACCAATTTTTAAAAAATATGCAATTTAATCTTTTTTTTATTAAATTTCTTTAAATAGATCAATGACTTTTTCATTAAAATTGAAGATGTTAATAAGGATGGTTTGCTTTGTTAGTCTAATTAACATAATCTCAGTGTCAATCTTGAGAAAAATCATTAATCCCCTTCAATCAATTTAACAAAAATGATTTAAATTGTATCAATTTTTCAACAGTTGAAACCAAATTGAGACTAACAAAAACTAGATGACCAATTTAACATTTTTGTACAAAAACAATAATTAAAAGAGTAATTAAACCTAAATATTTGTATTATTTATCATATTTAATTTAATGTATTATTATCTATTAATGTTAAATGTTGTTCTTTATATAAGAAATTGAAAGATATACAATTTAATTTTCATCAATTTCTAAAGCATACTACTAATTTAAAAATATTCAAAAAGAAAATAAAAGTTCAGAAATACATTTATAATTTTTTAAAAAAATTCAAAAATATTTGGGGAGCCGTGATCCCACTCTATCCTAAGATTATCCGCCATTAATGAAAGGCAACCTCACAAAGTAGCCTAAGAACAAAAATATATATTATATTTTGATAAGTTTCTAAAATTTGGTATTTCATATCTTTATGAAACATTGATATTTCAATTTGTGTCATATATTAATGTTTGATACTTTATGATACTTTAGAGATACCTATCAATGAAGTATCTCATGTATAAAGTATTACTAATTTTATAATAACAATAATTTATAATTTTTTATGTTGATAACTTTAATATATATAATTTTAATTTGCATTCACACGATAACAACCATATATTTATCAAGTTTTTTAAAATTATTGTATGTTTTTCAATTAAGTACGGTCCTTGGTTAGGACAAAGGGGAGCCACAACTCCCCAATTTTTTTTCATTTTATTTTTTATATATTTTAATATTATATTTATATATTATACATTAAATTTATATTTATATTTATATATTATCTATTACTAATTTTGGATATTACTTAAACTATTTCAATTTATTTCATATTAGGTAATTTTTTTACATTTAGTGATAATTTTTTTATTGTTATTTTATGATATGACAATGAATAATTATTATTATTTTTTTTTCAGATTTTAGTATTATGTGTGTTTGTTTTTAGTAGACGAAATAATATTTTTTAATTAAAAAAACTAATTTATGTATAAAATGTTTAATTCAGCATTCTTGAATTTTTTATCCAAGTTCTATCATTGTTTTCAATAACATATATCACATATCATACCTATTAATTTTAAAATAATTATATTGGCATATCGAATACGTGTCTTATCCTATACATATATCGTATTCGTGAATCCCATAACCTGTCTTCAAATAAATTTTGTTAAGATAGGTAGTTTATCTCAATATACGGTATACTCTATATAATATTATGTCATCAAAATTTAAAATTATGGAAAACAAATTAAGATATGTAATAAAAAAAACACTGAACTATTATTATGGATATAAATTTTAAATGGACAACGAAAGAGTAAAAAATTTGCTAATAAGCTATAAATGTTTATTTTTTAAATTTATTATAGTTTTATTTCATTGAATTTTAGTTAATAATTCATACATGTTATTGTTCAATCATAACATAGTTATAAAATAAGAAGGTAATCGATGGAGACAACTTCTCCAAACACCAGAAGAACAGGAAAAATATTAAATTTTAACAAGTATCTTAACAAATTCATTAATTCCTCTCTTCGATGAAAGTTGGTTGGTATGATGTATTTGAGATATGCATGATATGTATCTTTGGGTTCGGTTATGTATGTATTGCCCCTCGTGGATGTTTGGCCCTTTATGGGTGCATTGTATGGACTCCAGAGAAGCACAAAACATTTTAAGAAAATAGTATAGCAAATAGTATAACTTGTCTTTCATAAAGGGGCTTCTTCCTGATTCCCATAGTTTTCTTTTTGCACTTCCAAAATTTTATCTCCTTTTCATTTTGTCCCTCTAACGATACATTTAAAAAGATAAATATATTTTTAGTTCCTGATTTTTTAAGTGAAACTAAAATTCTTTATTATTCAAAATTTTTATATATTTTGATCCCTAAACTTAAAAAATGAATGAATATAGTCATTTTAACACAATTATACGTTAATTCTTTTTTACATGACAAAATACATTTTCCTATAGATTTTGAAGCGTTAACTTATCAAACGATGCAAATAACTCAAATACTCGCATGAAACATGTTTGACACGTAAAAAAATTAATATAATTATGTTAAAATGACTATATCCACTCACTTTGAAAATTAGTGAAAGTTTGAAGGTCAAAATGCATCAAACTTTTGGATAGAGATGAATTACAATTTTGCGTTAAAATTTAATGACTAAGAACATATTTAACCAATGACGGACATTCTTCATGACCCAAGAGAGTCACAACTCTGCAAAAAATTTCATTTATTTATTTTTTATATTTTTTATAATTTTAATTATATTTTTTATATTTTTTATATTTTTTTTTATTTTTCTTAAAATGTGATGCATAGTTGCTCCTCTTTTTATTTTTTCTTTTGTTTATTTCTCTTTTTTTATTTCAATTTTCACCTTCAATCTCTCATATTTTCAAGATAAAAATTGTACTACGGTCAAATTGAGGGGTTAAAGAATATTTTAGACCGATGAATTACTTCTTTTGAATAAGTTTATTCTTTTACCTTTCTTTTAAGCAATATGTTTTTCTCTTGCATGTGATAAAATTGTTTATTGTGTACCACTGATTTGTCGTTTTTTTTCTTTTCTAAATAGGTGAAAAGTAATAAATTTACATTAGAAAATTATGATAAAGAGTAAAATAATTATTATTTTTTTTCAATTGAAAAGTTCGTGATGAAGATGAAAAAATATATCTATGTCAATTAAACTTGAAAAATTTAATGAGAATCCAAGAATTAAAAACAATAAAAATCAACTCTCAAAAATTCCTAAAATTATATAAAACAAACTTCAAAAAATCTAATTTAACATCCTTAGTTTTTTTTTTCCAAATCCCGCCATAGATTTAACCTATATTAAATAATTTAATATAAGTAAATCTTCCCTTATTTATGTCTCAAACTTGTTTACCTTCCATTGTTGTCGTTATCTTGCCATTGTCGCAATTCTCTCGCCATTGTCGTTGTTCTTGCTAGCATTAATGGTTTGGCACTTCTCTTTGGCGGTGTACTACTTTAACAACGTTTTTCACCCATTGTGTCAGTTACCAAGTTACCATACGCCTAATGATTAAAAGGTTACTATAAGGTTCTATAATGCATGTGGGAGTCTTTTGTGTTGCCTATATTTATTTTTCAATTATTTATAATAAACATATTTATTGGTTTATTGGAATATTTTTAGTTTTGTAATATGCCTATTTAAGAGGCTATATCATTCTCAATGAAATATAATCTAGAAAAATAAAGTAAATTTTATACCAGTGATATCAGAATTGATAGTTTGTTTCGGTACCGATTCAGACAAAAATAAGTATCTCCCGTTGTGGTAAGATTCAATTTGTGTTGAGATAAATGAGTAAAAATATGTCTTATTGTGGTAGAAACATGTGGTAAAACCCAATTCATAATTATGGAGGAGTCTCTTAGGAATTTAAGTATGAGTTGAAAGTTCCACGTTAAATAAAAAATAAAAAATTTGAGTGATATATATAAGAAAAGTAAGATCCATGAACATTGAACTTTGAGGTTTTACGTTGAAAGTGATGTCAGATCTCTTATATGGACAATTCATACTTCAAATGTGGTCAATATATCTAGTTTATCCTAGTAAAATAAAAAATTTAACCGTGATTTAATAGCTAATGATTTGTTTTTGTGTCAAATCTAGTGGAGACCAAAGTTAGTGAGACAAATATATTCTATTGTGACAAAAACATGTGAAGGTTAGAAATTTAAGTATGAATTAAAAATTTCACAGTAAAAAAAAAAGTTGAATGGTGTTAAGTCTTTCATTTCAACAATTCAAATTTCAGACTTAGTCAATCTCTCTAGTTTATCAAAGAAATTCCCTCAATACATATATTTTACTATTATATTTCTTTTCATATTAGCTCATTATCATGTATGTTTGGGTGTATTATTATGATCCTGCTTGATACTAAACAAATGATGTTACAGATTGTATTATACATACTCTATTTAGAACTGTTCCATTGATGGATATAATACACTTTATATGATTATAATAGTGGATGTATGTATTGTAATATTACTATATAGACTAGTATATTGAATTAAATGTGACGTTGAAAATATAATTCATTCTATTTTTAAAATATTATTATTATGTATTTGATTTTACGAGTACATTTAATATAAATTTTTGAAAAAATAAATATTGACAAAAATAACAATTGTTAATAAACTCGCGAAAGACATGTAAGTGGTAAATTTTATTTGTATGGATCTTAGAAAATAATATATCTTATATTATATACTTTAATAATTTAAAAACAATAATGGTGATTTTACTTTTTACATGTTTATTTTATGTACATCCCTCACTCATTATATTCCATTTGAGCAATACTTTGACACACTTACATGCATTTTCATGACAACATATTATAGAGCTAAAATAGTCACACAAAAAATGAACTTTTGTATTTGTAAAGGAAAGTAAAGAGTGGAAGGTAGTGAAGAATATGTTAAATGAGTGTAAAAAGAAATTTATATGTCAAAGTATCATTATTCATCCAAGTTTTCTTCCTCCCAAATTATTAGGCCCAAAGGCACATATTATCTTACATGTTACACGCTTATCCATGGTAAGCATGTCAAAATATCATTTTCAAAATACCTTAATGATATGGTACAAAATATATATGTTTAAATGAATTCCAATCCATGAATTAACCCAATTCATTATGGATTTGTGTCATTTCAATTCTTTTAAAAATATGTGTTGAATTAAACCGGACCCACTTAACTTGAGTTAAAAAAGTTTAAATCAAATTGAAGATGTTAACTCATAATTTAACATGAACAACATATTATTAGTTTCTTTTTACCATTTTTTATAAGTTTTTATGATAATTATTTAGTACTTTGATGATATAGGTTCATAATTTGACTTTTTAATTACTAGAACGATGTTCAATAATAATATTTAAATAATTGAATATTTAATTTATTTGTTTATCAAATTATATATGTTAATATTTAATTTCTAACTATTATTTTTACAACAATACTTAGATAATTACAACAATACTTCACACTTATAACAAAAATTAAGTCAATTTATTTTTATTGTAACTCAAGTACTTACAACTATGAGTTGAATCGACTCATTTTCACACTCAAAAACAAGTTATCATGTCTATAAATTATAATATGATCTTAATTATTATGAAAATTTTATTTGTATTGGGAGCAAATCAGAAAATATCAATGACATTTCAAACACATCAATCCAATTATCCAATTCATGCGGTAGAGTGTGTCCTAGAATTTTCTTATGCATGTTTCAGAATTTGAGAGAGTTGTTGAAAAAAGGTATTTGAAAAAAAAAAAAAAAAAAACACAAGGCGTTGTTGAGATATGGGCGTGTTGTTCATCGATGATGCATGATCCCAATCTAAAGCAGGAGAGGAACGAACACCATCCAAGGAAATGCAGAATCAATTGCCGTATTCTCTTTCTCAGAGCAAGAAGAAGAGGTGGGCTTTGAGCATAGAAAAAAATTCCTTGATCCCAAGTTCATTAACTTTTCATCCACCTTCAAACCTGCACATCAAAATAACCTTTGTCATCAATCTCTAAAACGAATTGTAAGAAGAGAAAGATAAGATCCAATGTTATTATTTACTTTGAAGGGTGAAAGAAGAGTAATGAAGATCGTAGAAGTTGGGATCATTGTTCTTCAAGAACGGTCTCCTCTTCTCCTTCTTGTAAGAAGCCAACGCCGCCTTTATCAGATCGGCGACGGTGTCCTCAGGCGATATAACCACCTGTACCGCTCCCACGCCCTTCTCGATGCTCACGTTCACCAACACCTTAGATGGCCGGAGAAAAGACTCGCTGTTATCCAACGGAACCTTCAGCGTCAGTGCGAACCTGCGAACGCCGCTCCAATGTTTCTCCGCCCGCAGCGAACTCGGCGGGTCCTTACCGGAGAATTTTCTCCGATGACCCGGTGACACTGAAGTCATGCTTATGAGGATAAGTATTTTGGCTTTCCCTCTTTTCTCCTTGATAATTTTGTTTATGGATCACATCACATGAGATAGAGATGTTGGTGTGAGGTGTTTGAGAAGCATAAGTGACGCTTAAGGAGAGAACAAAACTTGTAAGTAAGGACGGTGGTTGATGAGTGAAACTTCTGTGAAATTACTTCAGCTCTAACTTCTCTCATTGTGTTCAATAAATGTACAAAATGATATTTTGACACAAATAATAATATTTTGATTTATTTTTTTTAAGAACTCTTACTTCATCATTTTAATCATTTTTTAATTATTATACCATATTGTTAAAAAATTAAAATAAATAATTAGATATGTTTTTTATAATCTATATATGATATACTTTTATCAGTTTTGAAATATAAAAAAATAAAAAAATAAAAAAAAATTACTTAAAAGATATTATCTCATATGATAACTTATTAAAATTTAATTATTAAAAAATAATTTTCTATAAATTAATCTTTAAAATTGTAATTCGAATGAATATAAAAAATATTTAATTTTAGGGATTTTTGTAAAACTTGTATGAGTTTAAGAAAATAAATCATGTACACTTCTAACAATTTGAGGCCGGAAAAATAATAATATTTTGACATTTTTTATTTTTTTAATCTATTTTTTTAATATTTTTTTAATTATTTATTTTGATTTTTTTAATTTGTGATATGATGAGTGATAACATAAAAATGATAAAAAAGAGTCAAAATATCCTTCTCAGAAAAAAAATATACCGCGCATAATAACTGATTTGAGAAAAACAAGAGAAATAAGTATATGATCGAGTAAAATGAAAAATAAAGTGGAGATATATGAGTATAGTTATTAAATTATTATTGGCTTTAACTGTTTGTTTTTGTTTGTTTTATAACTTTAAAATAAATGCCATTTTTTAAAAAAGTTATATTAATTCTTACGTACATGTAAAGTAACTAAGAAAAAAAATAGTGTTTTTAATTTATTTGGATATTTTTAGTGAAATATTAGTTCTATCTTTTAGTGATACTTTCATTAAAAAAACTATTATTCCATCAGTTAATATTTTGGAGGAGTTATATGAACAAAACATTTTTTTTACTCAGATTATAATAATCCGGAGCATGTGCTTGATAATATTTATTCTAAAATTAAATAAAAAATATCAATTATTATTATTATTATCGTAAATTATAAATAGAATAACTGAATATAAGATAAAAAGTTATAAAAGAGTGTACTTTACTCTAAATTTACATAAATTAAATATTTTTAATAGCGTGAATAAGATTAGGGAACCAAACGCATGTAATAATTTTAAAAAAGTAATATTATATTTTTCTATAAATCTCTTATACTAGTATTTTATAAGGAGATATAAAATGAAAATTGTAAGATCCTAAAAAAGGACGTTTTAAAAGTAATAGTGGTTTAAAATTAGTGAAATTCGATTATTTTAATATTAAAAGATTTTAATATAAATAGAATCGTTATAAACTAGTTTCATTATTTTAAAACACATCATCTCTAGAAACCACTTTTCTAGAGTTCTTTGACTTATCTCTGGTCGTCTGATTGAAGAACCGAGACCGTAGGATTGATCCTCTCGGCGAGCTCTTCAAATTGGACAGATCAGTTTATCCGTTCGCCTAAGTTGAGTTTCCACTCTCTTTTAGTCTTTGTTCTGTTGCATCCGAGCTCTCTTCTGCTTGCATGCAACGTTTTAATCATCAATATGAGTCTTTGTTGATCAGTGATCATAATGGTAGGTCCTGATCGTTCTTATGATGTTTCTATGTGTAGATAGAACATCCTGTGGATTTAGATGCGTTTTGGTGTTTTTTGAGCGGTTTGGGTCTGCGGAGTTGCTTTGTCAGGTAAGGGAAGTTGATAATTGAATTTAATTAGAGGATACAATGAATGTAATTGTGTGTAATTAGAATTGATTGTTTGAAGTGTGATGGAATGTGAATTGTTTAATGTTTAGTATAAGTGAAATTGTGATTGCATTGTGTGAATTGAGGTTGAATTGGAAAATGAATACTTGAATCATGGCTCTAATTAGTATCATCTTACTTTGCTTGAAAACCATTTTGAAAAATATACAACACTGCCAAGGAGGTACTAATTTGGGTCATGAAATCAAGTTAAACATCTCCCAACGAAAACTATAATATGTACTGTTTTCTGGTGCAAGGTTGAGCCTCAGAATTCAAGGCCGAGTCTTGAAAAATGCGAGAGGATCAGCGCTGAGCGCCAACCCAGCGGTGCCTAGCGTTGAAAAATGCGAGAAGAATGAGGTTGAGCGCCAGCCGAGCGGTACCCCAGCGCTGGGACCCCTGCAGGTCTGGAACAAAATTTTAATGCTGAGGCTAAGCGTTGGAATCTGAGGCTGAGCGCTGACTGCCAGATTTCATGTGTTTGGTGTTTTGATGTGTTTCATTGCATTAACTAATCTGAAATGGATTATTTTGACTGTCTTGGTATGCTTTGAGTAAGATCGGGTGAATATGGATTTGTTCTAAGTGTGGATGAGGTAGGGTATGCAAAGACATAATGACTCAGTTTTGGTTGGTATCCTGAAACTCCAATAACCATTAAGGCTCATATAGAGTATAATGGGTTATGTCGTGAGGAGTAGCAGGAGGTCTTAGCCATTGGACTCGATCAAGTCTTTGGCGCGAAGGAGACTTACCTGGTGTGATGATTGGGTGATAACCCCTTAGGCCAAACTCTGCAGAGTTTGGGAATCATACACGATACAAGCCACCAAGAGGTCCGATGTTAATTGCATATATACGGATAATTGAGTCTAGAGTTGAATGGCGTGTGAGTATTGGAATGTTCCTGTGTGAATTTGTGATAATTGATTGTTATTATGCTCTTACTCTAATGTAACATTCTTTAAATCATTATTAGCTTACCCTTGCTTTTTGTGTTTCTGTCTCGTGTTGTATGTTTCCTTTTGTGATGATCACCTTAATGGTGGGAGTAGATGTGGTTGCAATGTCAGAGGCACTCCTAGAGGATGAGGAACCATCATTTTAGGTGGGAGTTTTAGTGGTGGTCAGTTTAGGTATATTTTTATCAGTTTAGTGTAAATGTATAAGTGATATATTTTTATAGTCATATCTTTTGTAAGATTGTATTAATATATTGTGTACACTGAATTACTTGTTTTGAAACTATGATAAAACTCCATATTTTTATTAGTCTTAAGCTGCTAAAAATTGGGATGTTACAAAAAATATAAATACATTTAATCTTCATTTTAATTTTTCATCCAGTAAAAGAAGTAGACATATTAGTAAGAGAATATATTAAGAAAAAACAGAATTATTATTTTCAAAATGAGAAATGATGATTTAAAGGTGAGCCAGTGGGTTTAAATTATTGCTGAGGGAAAGTTCTTGGAAATAGACGAAAGCCTTTGTTTTTGGATTATTTTTTCGGAATTATAAATTGGGTTAAATAGATCGAAGTAGTAATTGAAGAGGCCAAAACATTAACTATTTTTATATATAGTTCTGTTACATGATGGTTACTAGTTACTTATTATTACTAAGGAGTTCACGTGTGTGGTGGTGACTTAGAAATTGAATTGTCAAAAGATAATGCTTTTTAAACAAGGATTTAATAAGATAAACACGATTATTTTTATTTAAATTATATACTATAAATATATTAAAATTTGGTTATGTTGGTAATGAATTTGTTTTCTATGTAAAACAAAATGAATGTTTCGCAATTTGTTTTTAGAAAATAACCTCTTTAGAATTTAAAAAAATGTTCAGAAAATCAAATTTCAAAACAAATAAAACTACGAAAGTTAAATTCAAAATAATAAATTAATAGTTTAATACGCATAAATACTTTATTTGTATGAAAATATTGAAATGAAAGCATTTCACATTATTGAATGTGAACTTTTCATATTTCATTATTTATATAAACAATTATTTATACAAAAAAAAACATAAATATAATGATTAAATATAGGTTTCGATTTCGATCTATTTTAAAAAAAAAATGTTTCATTCTTAAATTAAATATATATTCATTTCATTATAATACATTATACTATAATTAATTGCTAAAGAAAATACTTTACATTATTTTCAAAAAGTATAATAAAAAATAAATATATATTCAATTTAGAAACAAGATAAAAATCATTATATATATAACCCTAAATTTAATATTGTAATTTTCTTGAGCTTTTGTTTTACATTATTGGATACTTATTGGGCTTAGCCCGTCTTGTTAGGCTCAGTAGGTTTCCTTCCTACCCTCAGAATTTCCTTGTTTTATACCGATACATATTTGAAGAAAGTTATAGTTATTTCCTTTATTCTATTATTTTCTTAAATTTTAAATAAACATCAACATGTTAAAGATTTTTTTTATAGAAAACTGAATGATTTAAATAGAACAAGAACGTGAGTGTTGTTTGGTGAGGGTTGGCTTTGTCTTGACCTGCCCCTACTGGGCCACTTCTTTATGGCCTTTTATTCTATTCATAAGTTCGCCAAAAATACCAATAGTTTACTAATGAATGATAAATTTGAAGGTTTAATAATATAAATTTTAGTAATCGAGAAATTGTAATTATATATATAAGACATTTAATATATTTTTTAATGCAAAATTAATGGATTATGGATCTTTTTCATCTTATAGTGTTTAATTTTAATTTTGTTTTTTTTTATTCAATGTAAAATTTTAACTCACTTGGATCTTTCCCAACAAAAATACATCTTCCAATGTTCATTTCAGAATTTAAAGAAAATTATTTTCTATATAAAATGTACAAAACACTCTTGTATTTTTAGGTCGTAGAAATTTCGAGAAACGTTTGTTATATATATATATATATATATATATATATATATATATATATATATATATATATATATATATATATATATATAATAAAAAATTTTTATATATATA
>Ga0214543_1001951_pt1 | contig 40549 bp, 20 predicted proteins | sample CNSS2metaG_FD_160094 | JGI IMG/M metagenome (GOLD analysis project Ga0214543, IMG submission 160094) | Root nodule microbial communities from cowpea collected in UCLA plant growth center, Los Angeles, California, USA - CNSS2 | ecosystem: Host-associated > Plants > Roots > Nodule | place: USA...
ATCTCTTTTGTGAGCCGATGAATGGCTAATATTCTCGAGAAAGAAATAATTATGATTGTACCATGAGAAATACTCAACTACCTAATCACTTCCCAAAGTAACTTTTGATGTTCAGATTGGATCATCAAAAGTGAAATATGGATCCATATGTCTGGTAAAACAAGATCAAGTTTTGTGGTTGTAGGTCCAAATCTAGGCCCCCGGTGTCTGCATTGTTTGTTGAGTTTATTAAGATTGATATTTAAGGCTTATAAAGACCTCACTCCTTTCATATTTTTCTTTCATATGTACCTGTTGCATGAGCAGAAGAGGAACCTGCTCAGTGAGAGTTGTTCGGGATGTTATTGGTGGATCTTCTGAAGATTGACTCATGGATAATTTCTATTAATATCTTTAGGAGATGTTAAAAATATAGAAGATCTTCTATTCTGATGTAGGACTCTTAATATTTAACAAATATATATTTTTGTAATATTTCATGAACAATTACATAGATGCAAACTACATATATGAATATGAAGTTATGTTATTATTAATGTTCTCTCAAGAATAATCTTAAAAAAAAAAATTGATTCCATATCTTTTTATCAAATAATAATTATTTAGTATAGTAGTCGGGCGTCACAGTTCACACCTTGCTTGCTCTAGCTGTTGTGAGAAATTGGCACCTCAAACTGTTAGACGTCAACAACGCCTTCCTCCATATGTTTACATGGAGTTGTCATCAGGCCTTCAACCAACGAGAAATAATTAATTGTGCAAATTACACAAATCCTTGTATGGGCTCAAACTAGCCAGCAGACAATGGTATGAAAAACTCTCAACATTTCTTTCACTTATAAACACACGAATGTAGACCATTCTCTTTTCATCAAGATTATTAACTCCAAAACCACTGTTCTATTAATATATGTTGATGATATTGTGTTAGTTGAGGATGACTTACAAGAAATAAGAAGCACAACCACTCTTTTAGATCAAGCTTTTAAAATTAAAGACCTTGGGAATTTAACCTATTTTCTTGGCCTTGAGGTGGCGAGGAATGCAAAGGGTATACATCTCTCTCAACGAAAGTATGCTATAAATATTCTACAAGAAACCGACATGTTGGCATCTACTCCAGTTTCAACACTTATGAATTTTTCAAAGTGTAATTCTACCAATAATGGGGATGGACTATCTGATCCTACATCATATAGAAGACTCATTGGTAAGTTAATATATCTCACTAACACGCGACCTGATATCATGCATGTTGTTCACAATCTAAGCCAATATGTGCTTGCCCTCATATCCAATAATCATCAAGCTGCTCTTCTAGTGTTACGTTACTTGAAGCAAGCTCCTAGATTAGGGTTGTTTCTTGATGCCAATAGTGACATCAAAATCACTGGTTTCAGTTACTCTAACTGGGTCAGATGCCTAGACATGAGAAAGTCTATCACAAGGTTCATAATCTATCTTGGACAATCACCCATCAACTGGAAATCAAAGAAACAATGCATTGTGTCTCATAGTTCCTCTGAAGTAGAGTATAGGGCTCTTGCATCAACCACTTGCGAGTTACAATGGATCCTTTACGTTCTTCAAGACCTTAAAATCCAACACCCACAACCTGCTCTTTTGTTCTGCGATAATTAGTCAGCTCTCCAAATTGCATTTAACCAAGTTTTCACTAAGGCACGAAGCATATAGAAATAGACTGTCATATCGTTAGAGAAAAAGTTCAAAATGGAATCATCAAGCTTCTTCCCATCAACATTAAAATCAACATGCTGACATCTTCACAAAAGCATTAGCTCCTTCAACCTTCCATGTGCTTCTCTCCAAGCTTGGCATGTTAAGTATACATGCTCAGCTTGTAGGGGGCTCTCATGATATGCACAATAACAACACCCATGAATCACACTCAACATAGCCCCGTTTTTATACTTCTTGCATCCTTTTATCAGTTTCAGTTTTTTTGTTATTTTCTCTTTCAAACACTTTATATAGTTGTGTTTATGTATCATTATGTATTTTTATTTAAAAATAAATTCTTCTCTCTCGTCTTTTCTCCTTGCTTTATGTTAATGTGTGCCACCATGCATAATTGCTGTAAAGTTTTGACTATCCTCCACAACCATCACGTCAAGATTGAGTTTCTCCAGTTCATCTAAGAGGTTTTAAGTTGGGAAGAAGGTGGAAGGAAGAATTAGCAAAGTGAAGGGAATAATTAGTGCTTTTTCATTTTTCACTAACACATTGATAAATAGGAGCTAAAAGTTATATTTCCCAAATTATTAAATTTAATTTTTTAAATTTATTACCGACAATAGTTTTACAGTTTAACTCACACATTTTAAAGTCAACATGAGAATAAATGTGGTATAAAGTATCAACATTTTATAAAGTATTGTCATCGAAAGACTTTAAGCCATGTGTGTAAAATTGTTGTCTATACTATGATTAGGCAACACATTTATATTCGTGAACAAATTTAGTGTTGTTTAAAACCAAAAATACTATAGTGATATAATGGTATACGTGTCAAAAAAAAATATATATATATATATATATATAAGAAAAATGGTAGTTCTATTACTAATTATTGTAAAGTGATATATGGTTTAGATTTTCTTTTGTAACAAAGGACACTACAAAAATATATGTTTCTAAGAGGGATTTTTTAGATGGGGTTGTAATAAGCTCCAGTAAAAATATACATTAGCAGAGATTTTAGTGACCCCAAGTAAGTTTCAGGGGTTTTTTTAAAAACCTCAGTAAAATTATTATCATATTATTTTTTTTATTTTTTAAAAACTTTTATTTGACTAAACTTTTTCTCTTTCCCTTTCCCCGTTTCTCTTTATGAAATCAACCGCTCATTTCATCATATTTTTGCTTTCAATTTCAATTTTGTCTGCTGATTTCATCAACAAATTGTGTTGATTTCGTAATCAAAAAAGAGCGGTTGATTTCTGATTTCAATTTCGTGCCTAAGAGAAGGAAAACAAAGCAGTTGTGGCTCGTGCCCTAGGAAAGGGAAGATGTTGATTTTTTGATTTCATCGTTCTCTTGAAATCAAGTAATAAACATATGTTTTCAATTTCGTTTCCTTGCTTTCAATTTCGTCACCGTTCTTTCAATATCATCTCATGTTTTTATTTTCGTCTGAATTTCGTTTCCCTAATTTCATCATCTCCTTACATCACTATCCTTTTTCAATGAATAGCTAAACTCTATTGGTCAATGAATAATTGCTTTGTTTTAGGGTTGTTAAGACTCTATAGCACTCTCATATGGTAAGAGATAGGAAACTTGGCACGAAATTTTTTCTTGTTTCTGAGGAGCTGTTGTTGAAAGTGAGAAAATATAGGCTTTATACGTTTTGTATCTACAATTTTATCATAGCTCACTTTAGATTAGTTTAGTGCAGTTTTATTTTCCATTTTTAGTTATTGTTTTGAATTTTTAGAATAGTTATTAATTTGTTGTCTTTAGTTTAGGACTTTATCTAGTTTTAGTAGTTTATGCATCCATTATTTTGCTATTTTTACTAATGTTACTAACATTCTACCTGTTATGCTACTGGTTTTGTTTTATTTGTAGTTCTGTTTTACAGTAATACCAATATAATGAAAAGGTTATCATTGTGTACAAAGGCAGAAACTATAGGCAGCATAAAAATAGTAGCACATGCTTGCTACCTTGTAAGAAAAGAAATGTATGCAAAAATTTCTTTAGGCTTGGTGGAGAGGCCATAAAGTATAAACATTAGAAGGTTCGTTAAGGATAGTTTTCTTAAAAAAGTATATATTTTATTGTGTTATTTTTTAGGTTTTGCATTTAGTGCTATAATCTATTTAGAGTAAGGTTTGTGACCATAGTTTATTTATAATTATTATTATTATCATTTATTGTTGTTAATTGGAGAAATCTTATTGGAGCATGCAAAATATTACTATTATTGATTGTACTATGTTAGATTATTCTAATCATTTAAATAACAAATACATATTCAAATAGAAGTTTACTAAGACAATGAGTTGGCTTTGATCAAGGCGAAGAAATTTCCTCTGATCTTTATTTATGAGAACCTAAAATTGTGCATGCACTTATCTTTTGGTTCTCCATTTTTGTCCATTAATTGGAGGTCTTGTGATGGTTCAAATCAGATCTTATTCACTCATTAAACAAATCTATGTAATTTGGCTCCAAGTAATTTCTTGGATATAGTTTATTTTATCCAAGTATAAGAAGAAGTAATCAGAAGTAAGAAATATTTTCTAGAACATATTTAAGTACCAATCAAATGCCCTGTTGAGGAGGATTAGTGATTTCACAAATTTCATATCTTTTGTTTAGTTTCATTTTTAAGAAATATTACTACTTGATTTTTAAGTTTTTATTTTTAGGGAGAAGCTTTTTTAATTGGTGTTCTTTGCTTATTTATTCTCATTTGGTTTCTAACTTTGATAGGGATTTGGTGAACCTATTTAAGCCAATACAAGCTAGAAATTGATAGCAGAGAAATTATTTAATGCATCCTTGGTTGAAATTATTTAAAAAAGAGAATAACATTAAAAAGACATTATTATTAAATTTTAAGATGTTAAATTATTTGAAATAAACTAAAATATGAAAACATGATAACTATTTCAAAACACATGGTTATCAAATTTCATGGCCAAGTAACTAATATATTTTTTTATATTATTATTATTTTATGCTTATCTTAGCTTAGACGACCTTGGAATCAGAGAATTGGAATTACAATAGGTAAACTTGATATGTATGTTGTTGCGTCTGGTATCAACCCATAAAGAGTATGCTTATTATTTTTTCTCTCAAGCTACTTTTTTGATTCCAACTTCTTGTTTTTATTTCATTGTTAGCTGCTGATATGCATCTAATCGTCACCCATGGAAAGATTATTTGGGAACAAGGATAGAGCAAGAAATATCATAATGGGAAGACTAAATATACATTCTGAAATATGCTCCCAAACTTCACGGATCCTTATCAACAATATCTTGGTCCCCACCAGATGCAATTTCAAGTAATTTAGGTATTTTGTCCTCTAATGCTATTTCTCATTTCGATTTTCTTAAACTATGTGCGATTTCTCTAATGCTATTTCTATGGTGAGAAAATAGGTATTCGACAAATGACAGAGTTCAATGCATCATATGAATTTGGTTCACCTATGCAACTATTGCTCTAAGGGATCATATGCACTCTTCATAATAATAACTATCTTCTTTATTTGTGATTTTCAATATGTAATCTTTATAGTTTTAGAAATATTATTTTATGATGCAGGTGAAAAGTCCACTCTTGAGGACTTACCACCTGAGCAGATAATAGATGTCAGGAAGGGTAGCAATGGCTATAGAATAAATCGGGTATTCTACCTTTTAAATTATTGTTCATGAAACTGAATATTGGTTAAATTTCTATTTTGTCCACCGAATTTTATTACAACGAAATTATGAGTTACTGTGACAAAAACATGAAAATGTATCTAACTTTATGAGCCAACGTAATTGATTTCATGGATGGATGTGTATAATGCAAGTTGATATAAGTACAATGCTTGAAGAAGGAGTGAAAGCAGCTCCAAATCAAGGTATGCATATGAATAGAATAAAACTGAAAACCATGTTTTAAATTTAGAGAGATTAACCTTTGTATAATCACATTATAACAATTTTTTCTAGTTTTCTCTGATGTAGCTTTCAAGCTTTGATGATCTATGGATGTACGCTCCACTTGCTTATAATGGGCTTGACATTGGACTCAATCTGAACATGAACATGAAGAACTCTCTACTACTCTTAGATCAAAGAGGGTAGACTCTAGAGGACATGTTTCCGGTTTGAACAACAAACGGAAAACAACTACATAGAAAATAGTAGTTTCATTCTTATAGAGAAGAATACTTTTGATTAATCATGTGGGTCTGTTTCTGTCTTTTTTTTATGGTTATTAAACTATTTGGAAGCCAACTTTGTACACTAATTTGGGAGTAATATTATTTAATAATACTATTTAATGTGCTCTAATATTGGATCAAATTTTTTGGAGTCGTACTATTTAATAGGTTTAGCTTAGCTCCAAGTTTAAAAGGTTAAGTGGTTTTAATAATTACTAGAAATTATATCAGCATGACACACGACAAATAATTTCATAGATTTGATGATTTTAAACACTAGACATTAATGGGGTTTTAAACCCTTGGTAATAGTGGGGGTTTTGAAAATCCCTAATAATAGTGGGGGTTTTGAAAACCCTTGGTAGTAGTGGGAATTTTAAAAACCCCAGGTAGTAGTGGAGCTTTTGAAAACCCTAGACAGTAGCGGGGGTTTAAAAACCCCAGGTAAGTTGTGTCTTTCTAGGGGTTGCTGAAAACCTCCGATAATCTATTAGCTACACTGATTTTTCTAGGAAAAGTGGAAACCTCTGGTAAAGCCATTAGTGGGGTTTAAACTCCAGAAACGTCAAAAATAACCCTCATTAAAAATAATTATTTTTGTAGTGTGAGAAGATCATTATATATTTAATATATGAATAAAATACAATGAAAAATATTAAAAACTTAAATAAGAAATTCGTTAAAATAATGATGAAAAAAGTGTGTAATTAACTTTAAATATGGTAAAGAAAACATGGCTCAAACCTTATTAAGTGTATTAAATACGAGACAATAACATTTTTTTTCTTCATTATATTGTTGTGTTTGTGGCACAAAATAATTAAAAATTCAGGAAAATAATTAACAATATCTATCTGCACGTAGATATTGATTGACTTTGATGCCTTTTGCACGTAGATAAAGTGATTGACATTTGAAAAAGAATAAGTCAAATAAGTAGAAGAGATATATACGAAGGAATTAATGCTTTTTGAACATAGGATTCTCAACATAGACTGCTATAAACTCTTGTTTTAGAAATGAATGGAGGCTAATTATTTTAGGGTTTCCTGCGCAAACACGATACTAGAAAGAAGGTGGTGAATGAAGAAAAGATGCATCATGTGAATAAAGTATAAAGAAAGCAAAATGGTTATCTACATTTAGGACATGTATATATATATATATATATATATATATATATATATATATATATATATATATATATATATATATATATATATATATATATAATTAGGGTTTTCAATTTGAGAGTCGATGAAGCCATTATTTATAGATTTTTGCATTATTTAAAGAGAAATAAATTTATAAGTCTATGAAGACATTATTTAAATTAAAAATATATTTTTTAAGTGATTATTAAAAAGAAATATTTTATCATCAAAACAAATATTTTATTTGACTTAGTCATTTAAATCTATTCTCAAATTTTGACATTTTTATAACACTTTTCAATATTATATAAAACTACAGTATAAAAGAGTATACGGTAACTATGATAAGAATTAAAGCATAAGGGAAAAGTTTTACATTTAGTGTGAAAAAAATGATAAATTACTTGTAAATAACATTATTATTGAGTCATAATATTATAAGATTTTTTATTGAGAATGATGTGATGTTCTCTTATATCTAAAATTTATTTTTTTATGTTAAATTACTTTTTTATATTTATTTTTGTTAAAAAAATGTTAAAAGTAAAGATTAAAAGAATAATTTAACCTATTTTTTATTAGTAGTGAATCTCTTAGTTAATCTTTTAGAAAAATTCGTAACACATTTTATTGTATTATATCTTTCGCTTTTTTTTTTCTCTTTTGATTCTCTTAGACTCATTTTGTTAGTTGCATTATTCAAATTATTCTCACTAGCAACATGTTACGTCTTAAGAGATTTACGGATTATATGAATATAAGGTTAGGGTTCTTAAAGAATTACGGAGTGGGAACATGTTTTATTATCATATTTCTATGTCTGAAGTAAAGATTCATCTCATCCACATACTTATACAATAGGTATAATATTTTTATCTCATCTTCATCTTCATCGGATAACAAGTGTACTCGTATTTGTGTTCATACCCAATTCTTTACTTTTTCAACATCAACTATTTTTTTATAAAAAAGATAAAAAAACACAATAAAAAAACATAATATTATCAAATATTTAATATCAAAAAGACGTATTTTTAATTTTTTAAAATCAGATATTTATAAAAAGATATATATAATTGTATAAATTTTAAATTAGAATACTAATAATTGGATAAAAATGAAAAAACATATAAAATATATTTACAATTACAAATAAATAAAACTTCAGGACAACCAAAACATTTATTAAACCAAGTTGATAAAGTTAAAAATATCTTTGAAAATTTGTAAAAAGAAAACAACTTCAAAAATATTTCAAATGTTTATTTGAATCTTTCTCTAAATTCTCATGAAATCCCTTTTCTTATACTCTAAATTCTCATGAAACCTCTTTTCTTATATACTCATCGATGTGATCCCAACAAAGCTTATAGCTTGGGCCAAGCCTAGGTCCAAATCATACTCAAGGCCCAATCCATGACCCATGTAAGACCCGTGAAATTTAATTAATTAAATAATTAATTAATTAATAAATGCGGGTGGGAGAATTAATTATGACATTAAATTATGAGTAGAGTGATGTGGAAAAGTATTAGCTCAAGTGGTTGAGAGTATTTGTTTGGTGTGAGAGGACTTGGGTTCAAGTCCTATGTATGCCATTTTGTGTTGTTATACATTATTATTTTAAATATATGATGGTTATGTTGTGTAATAATATGATAATGGGGTTGTGATTGTTATCATGAAATATGAATTGGCTTGGTGGTTTAGTATTGATTTAGCCTTGGCATGGTGAGGGGTTCAAATCTTGGTGACCTCAAATTGAACATTTTTTTGCCATTTTTGGTTTTGGCATGAAGGTGAAGGGTTAACGTAAACCCTAGAGAAATGGCAGCCACGAGGGGGAGAGGAGGCTGAAAACGAATCATAAAGGGGTCCATGAATAGCATTCAACATCACAATTAAGTCTAGGTTCATTTTATATTATCACATAGTTTTTAGGACACCTTTAAAAGGCCATAGTGAGGTAAAGGGAAGGGTTTGGCAAGCTGAAAACTGTACCTACAGAGAGAGCACGAAAATTCTGGAACTGAGTGAGGTTTGGGAGAGACTTGAGAGGCTGAATAGAGAGGAGTCAAGGAGGACTAGTGTTCAAAGGAGAACTTTCCAATTCTCAAGGTTTAAAGCTAAAAAGGATCCAGGTTATGGGAGTTTCTACGTTGAATGATATGTTTTGGAATTGAATTGCATGATATGTTATGATCTGTATGAACAATTGTCGTTTCTGGTTGGTTTTACGCAATTCTGGAAAATTTCTAGAAACCGCCTGGCGGGCTATTCATAGCCACCAGGCGGCACACGAATTCTATCAGTGTTTTGGGGTTCCAGGGAAGGAACCACCTGGTGGTACACTCCCGGCCGCCAGGCAACGCATGGGTTTATACCAAATTCTGGGTGTGTTTATGAGCTGCCTAGCAGAGACGAATAATCTGCCAGGCGACGCGAATTGATACAGGTCGATTTCGATGTTATTATGATTTTTGGATGATTCCGATGAAGGGGGAAGCCAAATTAAATAGTGAAATGTGGATTCGAGAATATATAGTAATGAATTTCATGTACATGGATTATAAACTGAATGAAACCGTGTAGGGATGCCTTAGGGTTGATGTATTTCGAAATTGTTGCTCATGGAGTCATTTGGCAGAAACGCGGGTAGAGGTACTTGATATTATCATGTGGGAAAATGCAGGTTCGTGTGATCGTGGAAACTGAAGGTATTAGTTGATAATAATCTGAATAGGGAGGGTAATTAGATGACATAAGAATGGGATAAAGTGGATCATTGTGAGGGTTAGAAATTTAAGTGCGCAAGGTTGTATTGTGTCTTGTGATGATTGGACCTTGTAATGGTTGTGAAATTTGAATGCACAAAATTAGATAACCTAGAAGGTCTATAAGGCAGGTGGTGTGAGGTTGTGAACTTGAAATGGTTAACTCATATTGTTAAAATTCAGAATAGAGGGGAAAAATATAGGTTGTGATAGGTGTGGTGATATCGGACCAAAGCTATAACTGGTGTGACTTATAATATAGGTGGACCAAATTGTGTGGGGGTGGTATGGTGTAGATTATAGGCTCAAGTCTGACAATTAGCACATCACAGGGATTGAAACCTTTGCTGTCAGAATTTACTGATACAACGCCCGGCGACATGGAGGTGTCCGTCAGGCGGTAGTTGGGAGAACGGGGAGTTCCTGGAGCGAGCGGCGCTTGGCAGAAGGGGAGATTCTGCTAGGCGATGAAGGCAGAAATAGTGGGGTTTTGGTGTAGGTGGCGCCTGGCGGTGAGTGAGGTCCCGCTAGGCGATAGTGATCAAAATAGTATTGCTTGGGGTCGTGTCCGCCTGGTAGCATGAGCGGGTCCGCCAAGCGGTCGTTACAAACTTTGTAATTATTTTGAGGCGCTTGGTGCCTGGTGGTACGTGTCCCCCACCAGGCGGTCTGGAAGCGGATAGCGCCTAGCAGTACGTGTCCCCCGCTAGGCGATTTGTATGCTGTAAGTTCTAAACATTGGACTTTGTAGGGTGATCTACAAGGCTTTTAGTGATGCCTCAAAGGTAAGATTGTTGGGTTCCTTGAGTTGAGCTCATATCGTATCCCTTGAGTTGAGCTCGGGATGGGGGTTAAGCACGTACATTCCTCGAGTTGAGCTCGGAATGGCATCCCTCGAGTTGAGCTCGGGATGACAGATGAACACGAGGAACCCTTGAGTTGAGCTCGGGTTGGCGAGTGTTGCCGGTGTGAGTGTGCTGGTTGTGGCCAGTACGGATGGGTCCAGTTAGATTGCCCTCCTCAGTTGTTGGCTGACGAGTTTGGTAGTCTTGGGACATTACGGACTATGTTCGTAATTGGGAACTCCACCTGGCGTTACGGTGTGTGATTCGTGGCATTGGTTCCCGCACGTGCTCTATCGGTTGTGGCCGATAGGTTTGGCAGCAAATTACCTTGGGGGTAATCACTAGAAGAGGTAGAACACGAATGGTCTGGTTGTGGCCAGGCATTAGAGAAGGTAGTAAGAGATGGTATCTTGGCTCTTTTACAATTTACACCTGTATAATTGGTTATTTGATATTTGTTATGACATATGTTGTTTTCATAAGCTCACCCAATCTGTTTGTGTTTAGCGATGATCGTGTACGCGGTACACGTGAGCAGAGGATGTTAATACAGGTGGAGCCGGTGATGCTTAGTCACAGAGTGGGGTTCTACTGGGGGAACTTCTTATGTTTTCTTTACATGCTTTTGGAAACCGTTGTAAAACCTGATGGGTGAAATTATACTATTGTTATTTTGGTTTTTGTAGTGGATGTTTATAAACTTTATTCGATCATTTAATAAATTTTAAATTTCCCGTATTCTTGGGAAATGAGGTTATTCATAAATGCGGCAGCATTATATTTTTATTTGTTTTATATATTTAAATCAGTAATATCCTGACGGGATGTTACAACCCACATGCATCTCAAGCCCAAAGTCCACCGAGAGGCCCAATAACAAGGAGCATACTAAAGAAGATCCAAATGGGTTTGCCTCAAAATGGACAAACTTCTCATGGGCTTCAATCACTCTTTTCATGGGCCAAAGAAGATGTGAAGATATGAAGAGATTACATGATTGAGCATTAGAATAGCCTTTTAAATTGGGCTCATTTATTAGGTCTTGCTTTCATAAATAATAGGCTAAATAAACTTGTTCCTTAGATTTTAATTAGGCTAATCCAAGCCCAATAGAGAGCATTGGCCAAGACACTCTCCTTGCCACATGAAAGGAGTGGCTTCTAGCTTGCAAAGAAGTGCCATGCCACTTGTCACGCATCCAACCCATCACGCGCATCCAAGGGCCAAGAAAGAGACTTCTTCTCCAAGCTTGCATCTCATTTCAAATGTAATTTCATATGCATGTGCATTAGTGACCTTCTCTTCTATAAAAGAGAGTCCTATAGCACTTTGTAGAGTTTACTCTTGAAATTGCTAATAGAATGATTGTGTTGAGATCACTCCACTTTTCTATTATTTTGAAAGCACATAAACTAGAGGTTTCCAACATTTTCTCTAGTCACATTCCACTAATCTACTCTCTAGTTTAGTCTCCTTTCGCCACTCCAAATTCCATTGCTACAAGAGCCTTAAACACTTGTTTTCGTTCCCAATTTTGCTGCCTATGGAGTCTCAACTAGCCACCACACCTTGGAGCTCCATCACTCATAAAGATTATAATACATTAATTAAATGAAATCTCCCAGACAAAAAAACTATTAAACTAATAACAATTCAAATTTAGACATAAATATTTCATTTTTTTAACCTTCAGTCTATGTTGGACGATGTAAACAAAATTTATAACAATGATATTAAATTGTTATATTATAGGAAATGAAACATCTTGATACAATCCTGGTGATAAAATTACACTAACGAGTATGAAAAAGGAACAAATAATTGTATGAAAAAAATCATCAAAACAATATTTTGCACTATAAAAATAAACAAAAAAAAATTAAAATTAAAATTAAAAAGGATCAAACTTGTGCCTTAGAAGCAATTTGATACGTCATTTAATAAAATCACACAAAAGAAAATATATATAATTAAGGATACAATAAGATAAAAAGTACCTAGAAGAAATGATAATACATTATTTAACATTAATTGCACAAAAAAAATGTATAATTAAGATTGTAATAAAAGGAAAAATATCTAGAAGATGCGAGTAAATTTTATCAATATTGAATAAGTCAAACAATTAAAAAAAAGAATGAATAAAATATAATATATATATATATATATATATATATATATATATATTATAGGTTAATTAATAAACTATGAGTATTTTAATAATTTAAACATAAACAACAAAGAAGATAAGATGGGTATCGGAACATTTATGGAGATAGGATGGATACATATATGATATCATTATAGTCTATACTGCACCTAGGCGGACCAAGGCAACTACTCATACACTTCCAAGCCTTTGACGCTACACCTCTCCCGACAAAGGCTGGGGGACTGGTGTACTGCACCTAGGCGGATCAAGAAAACCACACGACCAAGCCCGCCTACATATAACCCCACAAATAAAATTACTAAGTAAATAATCAGTCAAGCGAAAACACATATCGACCCAGGCCGCCTACTTCAAAAGATAAGACGAAATCTGTTGATAACACCAAACTTAGAATATTGCAGACAAGGCCCCTAGTACCAACCTTACAAACACTAACTCAGGGCCTGGGCTTAGCCCAAGCCCATCTAGGAACCAAACAATGGCTCAGCCCATAAGAAGGGCAGACATAATTAATTACTCTATAAATACACGTGGACCCTAGCAATTAAATGTACGTTTTCATTAATTCCTTAATCCAAGATTTTGACTTTTTGAGAGCCCTTTTGCTGACTTGATCATCGGAGCCCTCTCCGCAGGTAACCCCTTAAGGGTCCAACCCGTATACACTGACAAATGGCATGCGCAAACCGAGAAAGAGCTAACTCGAGAGGTCAAGGATTGAGGTAAGGTGATATTTGTGTTTTTAACATCTCTTATTTATTTCCGCAGGAACATAATCAATTGAAAAAATAAGGTATTATCCATTCTTATACACATACCCGATAAATACAAATATTCTCCATCGGAAACTAATTTGAATAATACCTACACAAACGATATAATTTTCCATTCCTTTGAAAAACTTGTATGTTAAACATGAATGTTATGTGGAACCCATATATGTTGGTTATTGACTTAGTTGGTCGTTGATTTGGATTCATTATTCTTCGATAAAGGACAAGTAAGTATAATAATAAATTGAATGATGTAACCATTGTTTACATTTAAGCTAAACTTCTAAACCGAAAGGTTTCTAAAATTGGAGGAATCAATAGTTACCAACTCCAATTTAAAATATTATCATTTTAAAGTTTAGAATTTTATCACAATTTTAATTTTAAAAGATTCTGAATAGTTAAGGAAAAAATATAAGTAAATTATTCTTGATTTAAACTTATAAATAATATAAAACTATTAAACATATTATAATGAATGTTCAGAGTCCAAATCAGACAATATTTCAAATACAATAATAAATCCTTTCAATATTATTTAAACAAACTTGATGTCAGAAACTTGCTGAAAATAGTTTAATCATGCACTAGTTTACTTCGTCCCTAAGGTACGCAGTGTTGGAATTTAATGTGTAATTTCTGGTCACGTAAGAGGGAGCACATGTACATGTTGAAAAGGGTCATGAAATATCTGAGAAGCTTCGCATGTTTTTTTATCTTTTTCCAATTCATTTATATTATACTTATACAACTCGTTGAGATAAATTAACTTTATAGTGTTCAATTCCCAAACTCGGTTTTGCACGTCAAACATGAGACTTTACCTCCCTTCATAACAGCCACAACCACTTTGGTGTCAGTTGCGGTGAGAAATAAATATAATTGAAAAATAAGAAGAAAAATAAATTTAGTTTTTCTATAAGAAAAAGTTATTTTATTTATGGAGTAATAATCAGATTTTGAAAAATATTAATCTAAAATAACTTTTACAAATTAACTAATTTTAAGTTATAATGTTTTTTCAAAGTCGACTTATATGTATGAGATTGAAAATATGAGCACGAGCATCTAATCGAGAATGAGTGTATGTGATAATAAAGTGAAATATGTTTTAGTATTTTCCTGTTTAATTGCATTGAAATGTGTCCCAACCCATTTGAACTAAATGCTGTTAAGTTTATTTAAGAGTTCAAGTTCTAAATATATATTTTTAATTCCAGAAAAATATTTAATTAATACAAAATTAGTCAAGAAAACTTTTAAATTTTCAACTATTCTTGTGTTTCTCATTACTTTGCCGTATATGTAACATTATTGAAGAATAATTTTAGCACAAATCTCAAAACTGAAACTTAAAGCTTAAATCTTCTATTGTGCTCTTAGGAATGAGAACAAATGCAGCAACAGGTTTGGATTTTGGGTGGATTCAGCTACATACGGATGAATAGTTGAATGGCCATTGCTTCCTTAATTACTAATTGCACCTCCACAACATTAGAAAAAGGCTCAAACAAACTTCATCATTGCACCACACCACACCATCATTCCTACTGCTTCTATTACCGCCACCCTCGCTCCGCTACTGTAGAGGAAGAAGAAGAGATAAAGAACTATAGAGGAAAAATAAGAGAGAGAATGTGGAAAAAAAAACTTGTTCTGGAAAGGTTTTTTCGAAACGTATTTTATATGTTCCGAACTTTTCGGAACACATTTCAAGTATAAGTATTTCGGAATATTTTGAGTTCTGAAAAGTTTTTTGTTCAAGATCTCGTTCAAAAAGAAAATTATTCTGAAACACATTTCTTAAATTTTGGAAATTCTGTATGGAATAGGAATGTCAAAAAAATTCGTACCTGTGAGTATTTACGGATAAAATCGGTTACAAGTAAGAAATGAATATTTGTAGATAACGGGTACGAATATTTTTAATACTCGCATGTTAACGGAGCAGGTACGAGTATCATAGTATTTGTACCCGTGGATACTCGTATCCGCTATACTCTAATTTAAATTTAAAAAAATAAAAAATATGATTAAAATATTAATATATTAATTTTGAATGAATTATTTTTTTATCAATTAATTTTAAAAAAATTTATTTTTTTGTAAATTGTCATTTAATACTATTTAAACGGGTTATTTAGACTTTATTTAAAATCTATGAATATTATATATTGTATTTTATTTGAATTTACAATTAAAATATATTATTAAATATTTACTTTTATTTTTTTTTAAATCTCCAAAGTTACTCATGGATATCTGTATATATTAAAAAATTATGCAGATTCTCAATAAATATGGATACGAATACAGAATGTTTTATCCTGTGGATAGAATACAAAAAAGCTATTACACATACATTCCTTGTCCGAAAATTTAGTTCCAAAACTTATGTTCCGAAAATTTCATTCCATAAGTGTTGATACGGAAATTCCAAAAAGTCTATTCCGAAAAACTTCCAGAATATTTAATCCAGAAGTCAATTTTCCAAAGGTCAAAATTTTGTGGGTCTACACAAAGAAATTGTGGGAGTATAGGAAGTGGGCTTTGTTAAAATACAACATTTGAAGCTTTAGCCCAATGCTTTTTCTTCATAGTTTCTAGCTACACTCCCATAATTTTTAAAATGACCATGTTATGTTTTGAAAATTTGGTTTTTAGATTACTATCTCGAAAATTTTTTAAGACAAGTTTTCTAAACTTTTTAGAACATAACTTTTGGAATAAAATTTTCCGAATAGAATTATAAGAAAAAAAATTAGGAACTTCTTTCCAAAACACATGAAATGTATTTTGAAATGAACTTTTTGAAATAAAATTTCCAAAATAAGCTTTTCAAAACATGTGATATCTTCTGAAGCAAATTTTTCATACACATGAAATGGGTATAAGAAAGAACTTTCTAAGCCATTTTCCACAAGGTATTCTATCTCTTTTTTCTTCTGCAGCAATGACGGCACAGTCGCGACGGCAATGATGTGGTACAATGAGAGGCTATTCTAGTCCTTGTACCATTAGTATCAAGGTGCAATTCATAATAAACGGGGTGCAGGAAGAAAAAGCCATAGGGTATTTTTATGATTTTTTTTCCGTATAGTTTTCCTAAAATATGAGCTAACTTTCCTAGGTTTTAACCAATCAATATTGTATTTTTGTATTTGGTCTTGCTCTGACCAAATAACCATATGTTCATTATGTTTGACAGTAAAAAATCAGGATAAATATGAAAGGGTTATTCATTTATGGAAATGTGCATCTAAAATGCATCCAGAGCAGATTCTGGAATAAATGAAGTAGTTCTTTACTTTCAGAATTTACTTTATCTCCAAGGTTTACAACTCTAAGCTAAAACTGTTTAAGTCTTGATAAAATACGAATTTCTTTCTCTATTGCATTTGATTTGTTATTTTAAAGCGAAGACTTGGTCCGCAATATGTCTGCAAAAGTACTAGTGACAAATTCAGTGCTTTTTTCTGTCCTGCTAAACTTCCTGACTTCCTAACAAACACTCAGGGGGCCTGGCACACTCATGATGAAGAATACAACAGGAACCGAAGTGAACTAACATAGCGTAGTAACCTTACTACAAGTAGGAATCTGAAATTTAAACACTCAAACTGAGACTTGTTCATTAGGTCCTTTGATCCTTCTAAAGTCTTCATGGAACTGGAGAAAAGATCCTCTCCCTTTCTTCCATTACTAAACTTTAGAAGAATTATATGTCACTCTATAAAGCGTGTATCATCTTTCATTTCACTAATTTCCACAAAAACTTGAGGATCCATTCCTGACAATTAGACGACTAATAGTGTCTCCTGATTACCTAGTTTTGTCTTTATAAACATAGTTCCTCGGCAAATAAAATTGATTTAACAAAAATATTCTTATGCTTAGTATGAAATATAACAATTCCACAAACTATTCTCCCAAGAATATTCTCATGTAATGACTAATAAAAACTGCATAATCAAATGTCAAGTAAAAATTATAATAAAATCATTCAATTGTTTAAGATAACATGCATATGTTACTGCACTCAAATAAAACATATTTTTCCTCTATAATCAACCAAAGAAAGAATTCAAGTTATTGTTAAAAAGCAAGAAGGAATGAAAGTTGTAATAAACTTTTCAAAGTAACTGGTTTTAGACATCAGAAAAATGAAGCTGTATAACATTCACTATTGTTGTTTAAATTCCTAGAACTGATAATTCGTTGCTACATTGTTACTTGAATACCTAAACATGCAATGTATAAAAGATGAATGAAATGTAATGTTCCAAAGCTTCATTACCGCTAAGAATCAACCAAGAAAAGAAGATTCAGCAAATTAGAGGAATGTTTACCAAGCCACCAAGAGCAGTGTAGCAAATATTCTCACATCAGCGGATGTAGGTGACATCTCTACGCTATCAAAACATCCTGCGCCTCTTACTCGCCTTGTTCAACGCCAACCACTGTATATTCAGCAATTAAAGCCTCTCGAAGAAATAGAGATAGCCCATTTCCTTTGGAGGATTAATGGAAGCCCCAACCTTGTTGTCGTTGAAAATTACCCATCTACCATCTTTTAAAACGTGAGCAACATAGTGACCACAAAGCGTAGAGGTTCCACTGTGGCTTACAATTCCAATAAGTCGATATTCTGGAACAAAGATTGAACAATAAAATAAGATTGAAAAATTAGTAAAGACAAAAACATGCAACAACATGGTTATCACTTGAATAAAAATTAAATTGAATCCCAGGAAGGAAATGTTATTACTTGGCAGTAACATGAAAGGAAACAATGAAGATTGCACAAACAGACATCAAAATAGCAAGATCATACTTTTCAGGAGGGGTAAAAGTGAAGGTAGGAGTTAAATGATCATGATTCACAATAATTACAATCTTTGACTTTCTTTATTAATTAAAAATAAATAAAACCCACAAGGTACGTAGAGAAAGTGTAAGCAACTTACTCCCTCCTCCATCAGGTAGGTCAACATCATTGGACGTGGATGCAGCATTTGATGGGGTAGCATCCATACTGGAGACTGATGCATTAGGGTTGTTAAATATCCAATCTGTCGCTTTCTCAATGTCACCGCCCTACAGAACAATGATTCCAGTTATAAAGTCAAATATTCTGACACAATTTGTCAAAAAATTATGCTACTGTCACAATGGAAAGGAAAAACAAGAACAGAAAATTACAGATGCCTCCAGAGCCTTTCTAGCAATTTCTTCTTGAAATCCAAATGAAATTAGAGTATCAACTTTTGATTGGTCAACGATTGTCGAAGTTTTAGAGCCATGACCTTTGGAAATAGGGAGGTCAATATCTATCCAAAACAAATTTATCCAGCATTAAGTCCTGCACTGCGAGGTCACTAACAAAAAGATTGTTCTACAAAACAAAATAAAAAAAATTCAGAAACCTGGATCGTCCATGTGAGATAGCAACCAATTCATTGCCTCTTCTACTCCAACATTCGATGTATTTATGGCAGCTTTCTGACAATGGAGAGGATTAAAACCCATGGAAACCAGCTGGGCTACAATTTCTTCATTGGCCCACATTTTGTTTGAATCTTCCTCATCAGGAACTGTAAATCACAAATAATTAATGCCAAGAGATTTGATAATTTACAGATTGAGTTCAGTTACAAATGCAATTGGTTATTTAGCTGAAAAGCAAAATTTATCAGTTAACTAAGGTTGCATAATCAGATTCATCACATGTATTTATTTACAGATAAAATTGGTGCTTCACAAACAATATTACGGACCCAAGGTATAAACATAAGTTATAAGAAATGAACGTATTCCGTTGAAAACAGTTTAACAAAGCTGTTCAACTCAAGGTAAAACAGAAACATTGAACTAAAACAGCATGTTTTTAAGACACTACCAACATGTGTTGCGTGATTCTATTGTCTTTTACATTTGATTGGGGGGACATGGTCGGGGGTGCATTGACAATGTTGATTTGTAACTGTTCTTCTATTGATATTCTTATATGAAACAGAGTGTTGTTTGATTATTATTGATATAGAATTGTATATGTTCTGAATGTATTGTGTGTCTAATGCAGACCACACAATGTGTATTTATACTATTGAATAGAATCAATTATAATAAAGACACCTAATAATTAGGAATCAGTCATCCTAATTTCTGAGATTATGTATGGTTGATTTCCTAGAAATCTGTAACAACTAATTATATTCTAACAATAGAAATGTTTTGGTAATTTGTAATAGTTCCATTGTCCACACAAATGGAAAAGATTGGTTGTACTCCACTGGCACAAGTATGAATGCCTCAAGTCCTATGCCACTAGTAACATACTCTGGAGGTCCTATTCAATATACACCATTTGAAGTTCAATCACCATCAATGACAGGTTTCTACACAGCCAGATTCATCTTAACCATATCAAAGACTCAAGAAACCCTACAAAGGCTCCTCCAAAAGTTTGGGTTCTTTACAATAGGGTAGGATAAAGCAATATGAAAGTAATTTGGCAAGTCATATAAGGCTAATAAAAAGTATGGAATCACCAACTTGATTAAACATTTGAATGGTTGATATATGAACCCAAATTGGATGTTGATAAGAAACAAAGGGCATTAAGTATTGAAAGGACTTGAGGTTGACTCTAATGCCATGAATTTGAAACTCGTTGAATTCAACAAAGTGAAAAGAACAAATTTTAATTAGGTTGATACTTGAAAGTTTTTCAAAATCTTGATCTAATTCATTCAACGAAATCCAACTCGCTTAACAATGGGTTGGGTTGATTTAATTCTACGCAACCGAACCCGTGAACACCTCTAAGGAGAACCATTGAGTTGAAACAGAGAGCACAAATGCTTTATTTATATTGAGAAAAAAGAATCAACACAATAAATAGACAAGTTTTGATAGTTTCTAATAATAACAAAATATGATATGGGAATAAATAAAATAGTTCATAATAATACAACTACAATCTAGATATTTTTTATTATATACACAATCAACTCCTTATTTCTATATTTATAACGATGTTTCTGATTATATAGATTTAACTCCTCATTTCTATAATTATAATAAAAACATTGAGAAGCTAAATTAGTGGACTAAAGCGTCTATGCAATCATCAATAATGGGAGGTGATATTTATACATCATCGCAAGCCAACCAATATATAAGCTCAATCTCTTCAAATCAAAGTCCAGTAGTCTTTATCTAGCGCAATGGGACCTTAGACATACAAAACCAATGTGACACATGTTCCCAATAACACCGAACTTAGTTGACACACTTTCTGCGAATCTGACTTCTATTTAAACAATTATCAGATTTTCTTTGTTTTAAACTCTCTTAAGATATAACTTGAACAGAGAACTTCTCACATACCTCCATCAGGTAACAGCTCCTCCCCAGGCTGGTGACCTTTGCTGCGCATATGACTGATATCTATGATATCAGGAACATCGATATACACATCTGAAACAAGAAAACTGCTTAACAAATTATATAGATCATGGTAGTTGAATCGTGAATCGTACGATTCATAAACATTTTATACACAGTAAAAGAATGCAGTTTATACTTAATATATAAGATATATAAATATGTAAATAGAAAATTAATAACAAAACAATCTCATAATCAAATAGAGTGGTTGTATCTATGTGTATCTACCATAGAGTTTCACAATTTCAGCAACATGGCCTTCAAAAAACAATGTGGTTGCTGCATAAGATTCCTTCAACTATAGTTATATGCTACTAAACAAATTATGCATTATAGCCATCCAAAAAACAAGTGTTTGCTCCTTGTATCCTAAAGAACCTCAAAAAAATTCTATTCTAATCATTCATAGTTCATCCTCATCGTCTCTAAGATTTACCACCATGTGACCACTGTACTACAAACGCAGAAGCTCAAACCCATTGAACAAACGAACAGAGGCATGTACGAGATGACATGCAACCACCACCGCAACAGCGCGCAACCAACACTGCACCATTGTGCGACCACCGCAACAAACAAAGATGATGTGATCACGAGAGGCAAGGAGGAGAGCGTGTTTTCGAGCACACTAACGTTAATAAGTTTCAATGTGCGAAAAATAAAAGGGGGAAAAATTAGGGTTTCAATTTGGGGGTAAATCTGTAGAGGGAAAAACTAAGATTTCAAATCGGGGTAAATTTGTATCGTGAATCGAATCATGATTCGCACGATTTGGACTTGTATCATATGATACAAGTACGATACGGGAGTAAAAACGATACAACTCACGAATCGTATCACCCGGGACCTGAATCGTTTTGTATCGTGAATCATACTATACTTACTACACTGATATAGATCATAAAAATAAAGATCTTAAAAAACTAATACTCTTTTAATGTACAGAACCATATCAAGACAAAACATACCAAGCTTTTTGGGCACCCATCCTGCCTCCATAACAAATCTTCGCATATGTAACACCAGGTAATCAGGAAATGAGGTCAGACCTGCAGTCCTGCGGAATAAATCTTGTTTCAACAGAAAGATTATTTGCAAATGCTCTAACAATAAGGTTGTTAGAATCTTGTGGATATGTTTCATAGATACAGTACTTGTTGATAATAGGATTAATTAGACTGATTCTATATTATGCTATTAACCTAAAATAGAGTAACTAAATATTTTGTAATTATATCTTGTCCTCTATAATGTTAATAGCTTCGATGTGGTCTAAATACACAGAATTCATCAAATGTCTTATTGGTTTCTCTCTTCTTAACAAAGATTATACCAATCACCAAAGTCCATGACTTAGTAAACGATTGACAAAACTAAAGAAAATCCATCAGTGCAACAAGTATGGCACAGCAATTTAATATACTTAGAAACTTCAGTATGCTTACTTCAGTGCTGTAGTCTTTGTCTTCAAAGCAGTACTGTAAAAATCATGTATCTCCTCAGGAGCCGAAAAGTTTGCAAGGCATGTTTCTAAAGGCACCCTCGGACGCACAATCTCATCAGCATTTCTATCAGAATAAATATGCTCAGCAGCATTCAAAGAAATTTATGAATGAAATAGTAAGATTTCTGAGCATCTTAACTTACATTTCCTTTCCTTCTGCAAGTCTTTCTTCTTTCAACTTTTGAAAGGATTCTAGCTCTCCTGAAATTTCTCAAACAAAACAAGTATTAGATTTGAGTTGACATCCAGAAGACATCTCAATCCTTACTTAAGGTAAGTCTAGTAACCTAAATACACACCTTTGTTAGTTGCTTCATGTAAGGGGATATTGAGAGAAAGAATGTAATCATTCCTTCTATTATATGTAACTTTTCCAGAAGAACATAAAATTCTGTCTTCAATACCAAATTTGAAACTCCTCGATGGATCCAGTTCAATTTTCCCAGTATTAGCTCGTTCAACTTGATCAATAAAATGTAGGAAAAATTCTAAAGCATCCTAACATCAAATTAGAATCAAGCAGTCAAAAGACGGCAAAATAACATGCAAAACAGTATGTGGCATATTAAACAAAGAACAGCAAAAAAGATTTGAACATGCCTATCATATTTAACGTTCATCTCATGTATAAACTGTTCCGTACCAAAAGCCTGGTAACGCAGATAAATCTTACGGGGAAAAATGAACAGACAAATTTAGAACACCATATTGTGACACATTATTAACATTGAAGGAGAGAGTGCTCTCCTATGTTTTGTTCTTTTCATTCCATTAAATAAAAAACCTTTCACGACGACTCAACAATAGCTTGGACAATTAGAATAAGAATAGCCTAGATATTTTGAACCAATGTTTTAAATCTTGGATTGCAGAGCATAGCAGCCAACCCGATAGCTGTAGTGGAATGACTGCTATTCTGAATTTTACTATATATATATATATATATATATATATATATATATATATATATATATATCCTATTATTCTAATAACCTATTATTGTTATTATTATATATAGTATGATATGCTGCATATTTATCTCTACTATATGATCAAATAATATATAATTAATAATGCTTTTCAATATTTTTTATATATTCTTAAATATTACAAAGTATCTTATAGTTTTACAAAAGTATAACTAACACTAAAAAAACAGCAAAAGAACCATTTCCCCAATTTAAAGACGGTTTTGGGTATGGAAGGGCCCAATTTGGAGTCAGGCACAACACCTTGTCTGACTTAGAAACAAAAAAGAAAAAAAAAACAGCCACTATCTCTCAAGCTATCCAACCGACTCCACAGAATTCCAACCAACTTTTCTCAAAAACATTTGTAACCGTATACAATGGCAAAATTTCCCAAGCAAAGGGACTGAACAACTGGAGAATGACCACACACCACCAAATATGACCCAAAACACACCGCCACGGATGGCAAGACAGGTGACATGGTTTCAGGAAAAGAAAATTAGTAGCAATTATATCCAGTCTGCTTTAACCTCAAGTTTTTGCCGCTACAGCTACGAGACTAAACTGCGCTGCCAGGGGCTGCCCAGCTACACAATGGCACTATGGCATGCTATTTTCAACTTTGTTTTCAACAGCCTCAGTCTTCAACTGAATATTGTGAATTACTGATAAATTTTACCAATTGCTCACAAATCACCAAGACCACAGTGCACAAATGTTGGGCAATAAATGGTGTAGAGAATATAAAGAATTTCCCTAAAAGACAACTAGAATCTAATTTGCCTTCATCTTCAAGAGACATTTTCAAGAGAGGAAGAATTTATTTCATGTTAAGATAATGGGAAGTATACTGCAACTTGGAAATTCAAAATAGTACACCATTAGCATGTCAGACTTAATGCTAAATGCATGCACGTATTGTGGTTGTTTGAGGGAATTGATGTTTTATCACATTATTCAATCTTCGGGACTCTAAATATGTTTCATTGCCTGTGAATTATGCACCCTAATTGATCTATAAAGGGAACATAAGTGCTTCATTTCTTGTACTTAATTGCATTCCTTTTGTTTTAAATAAACGACCTTTGTAACTTAAGTATTTACATATGTTTTCAGTTAACAGTAAAAAACTCACTTCTTTGCATGAATAACACATTCACTATTTCAATATAGCAGTCTATCTGATATCTCTTAAGGATTTACTCCCTAATAATTGTAAGAAATCAATAACATAATTCAAAGATACATCTGAAGCATTAATGATATTTTTGCTGCATTTAACTTTATTATTATCACTGTTTCCAACACATCTTTGAAAATAGAAAACAACGTGAAAACAAAGTGAGTTTATGTTATTAATACTGAAAAAAAAAATTAATTAAAAACAGAAAAGAATCCCAAATCAGATGGCCGCTTAAGTTTGCATCCAAAAATTCATAAAATTATTTGACATATAAAACAGAAAAATATCAAATGCGTATATCATTAATAGATGGTTAGGGAAAAAATAGTTACTAAACATACCTGTTGCCGCGTAGATGAAAATTCAGGATGGCTGGCAGCAATTACAGATTTAAACATGCGTGGACGTATCCCTTCTTGTTTCTAATGTTTGAAGAAAGTAGACATCGGCAGACAGAATAAATGAGCAAAGAAAATGCATCAAGACAAGAAATGTCAAAGCGGATGTGTAAAAACATTATCTGAAACTTCAACCAAAAGGTATAGCAACACAAAAAACCCCATCCTAATTAAATTTCATGCCATGCAAAAAACAAATAATCAAGAAAAGGCTAGGAAAGCACTAAACCACATAAACCTGGAGAAATTTTGAAAAAATAAAGAATAAATGAACAAACAAACAAACAAACAAGTACTCAACCAATTTATGGAAATTCTATTCTGTAATCAGTAAGATAAATGTAGAGTAAGGATTTTCAAATCATCGAAGAGCCAGAAAGCTTACAGCAGTTGTAGTTGAAGTTACAGTGTTTTCCTTTTCATCATTCTGTGTGCCAGACAACAGTAACTTATAATTAGCAAAGACTCTAAACAAATTTTTGATTAATATTTACTGAGTTATGGGGGCCTACTTCAAATGCCGGAACAGAATATTTGCCAGAAAGTAAACCGTGTGCCAATTTAGTCCTGACAATAAATAAAACTATAATTAAATTTCTATAAATTCTAATGATAATTAAATAAAAAGCACCTCTGCCATGAAAACCTACTTTCATATACATTTTCTTACATGTAGGAAACGAAAATTCTCCTATAACTTACAAGTACTATTACACACATTGATTTGTGCACACAAAAATAACCTATCAAATCCATCTTTACCACAGTAAAACTGAATTACAATAAAAGGAAACACCTAAATACACAGTAAAACAAATGCTATCAAAACAATATACCCGCCCCACACCTATTCTGGTTACTGCACGGAATCAGATATCTCTTGTGTGCAACTATAAATTTAAATAATGTACACTACAACAAATGAAAATTTCATTTTTTATGAAATATTTCATGAATCAAAAATACAAATGGATATAAAAATTTATAGATATGCATAAGTCATAAGATGCTTGACATGGAATGGGTAGCTGAATTATGTGTTGAAACCCTAAACATAGATCACTTATGATGGATTCGTGTGCTATTGCTAGGTCATCACCCGAATATAATGCATTGCATGACTTGTGTATAATCTTAAATGAGCCAGTAGTGCTGTATTGGCAGTGATGACAAGTAGTTTTGGATAAGCTAAGTCCTTTTTCAAACAAATGTATGAAAAAACTTATCCACGAGTGTCTAATTAGGTTTGGAACTTGGAATAGCATCACTTTGACAGGAAGCCTATGGAGGAGGATACTAAAACCAGCTAGCTACTTAGCACTATGATTTGTTAATTTATATACAGAAAAGTGGCTTTAAGCCAAAAAGTCCTACGACTTTGGTTATAAGCTTTTTGTAAACACAAAATATCCAAACATGCATGCACTTACAGCTGCATATTTAGGTCAACAGTTGGATCGGCAGGAGACATCTCAAATGCCTTCTTTAGACTTTGGCTCAAGTAGTACCTAAGAATGAAACAACAGAAATTGAAGTAAATGCAAACAAGGTTCTAACAGACAGTTGCAAGAAAATGAAAGACATGCACAGACCGTGATATGAAGGATCTTGTTGAAAATACAACTTGCATATTTGCTGCCATATAACAACTGCAAGAAAACAAAATGCAATATAAAAGTGTCAAACTAGTATTTTATGATGAGCAGCAAATAATAGGAACCAACTCTACCTGTTTCCAATATTGACCAACCCTGTATATCCAGGTCCAAAAATTGGATATACTTCTTGTCCACTTTCTTGTATTCGATTCCAATCAAAATTAGTATTTTGATCGAGTTCTCTTTCAGCAGTTGTCATTTCAGTCTGAACATAAGAAAGTGACATTTGAAAAAACAATTGAGTAAAGTACTATTTAATTAATGGTAAGTACGCTCTTACAATGCCTGTTGGAGTAACAAGACAAAACCTTATTCTCAAGCATCTAATTGAATATTCAACCTCAGCACTACTTATAAACAGCATCCATCAAAAGAAGTATTGCCTCCAAACAGTGGGTGACGTTACTATTTAAATTTTGTTGTTTGGAATGATAAAATATATATAATAGAAATGTGAAAGGCAAACACAAAACCCAAACACTCATATTTATAGGTATCCTACAGCCAAGTAAATGTTTTACTTGTCTCAAATAGCAAACCCTACATATACAAGTCTCTAATCTCAACATTATAACTAATACTTGTAGAAATTAAGAAAACACTAAAGGTCCAACATAGGATATCATTTTAATATGTCTCCATGGACCTATTGTCTACCAAATACATAGGGAAAAAATAATGACTATATAAATACACCATGAAGCTGTAAGATATGACAGAAGTGTCTTTACATCTTGTTGGAGATCTCACATTGACAAGGACTAAGGCCAAATTATAATATATAAGTGAGGTACAATCCTCACCCAACAAGCCAGTTTTGTAGAGTTTAATACATATTCCAAATGAACATGCTCAAGAATGAATTATACAATATGTATGATGCAGCTTTAAGTTTTCATGCAACTTTAAGTTGCTTAATTATCTTTTTGAAAGAATCTTGGTATAATTTCCTTTCGTAAACTCATACATCCAGTTATGCGGTTTATCTTTCAGTTTATTTTTGTATCATTGATTCAGAAACATCAATGTATAATAAAAAATATTATGTTATGTAAATGTTCCTTTATGTAAATTTTATTACTCACTTTGGGAGAGGTCCGATAAAGACCTGACAACAACATACCTAACAAACCTTACTAGGACATGATTTGATATCACATTATAAAGTGAACATAAGTCTAACTCAATCCCAAAACAAGTTAGGATAGTTTGCACCCACTTATATATAAGATAATTTGGTCATATCTTTAATTGATATGAGATCTTCAACATATATCTTGATTGTGTGTGCAAAAGTATCTATAGGAGACGAATAACGAACCTTTTGTAGCGATGAAAAGTCAATGCCAAAAAAAGCCAGATGTTGGGCTAGTTGTGGATCCAAGACACTTTCATCCTCTGGATAGGAGAAAACATCTGAGCTGCCACAATACATTAGCCATAATTAGCACACAGCACAGGAAAAATAACCATCTTATATAGCATAGAGCACACTTAGATTATATGGTTTCAATGATATGTTTAGGCTAACTATATATTTAGGTATAACAATTTCCTTCACAATTACAGACTGCACTCATACAAGTAAGACATTGATAATAATAAATAACATATATTCAGCAAGAAGGCATCACCTGCCGCTTCCAAATCAGCAGTGACAGTCCCAAGCTTTACAGCAAGAGGGTAGCCTGTCTCCCGGTAATGCTCAACAGCATGGTTGTTCCCTCCAGTTCCATCCCAGTTTTTCCTCCCACAAAGTATCATTCCATCAGTCAAGTTTAGCCAAAGATTCTCTGTCTTGTCACATTTAGCACATTTCCACCCAGATGGCGGAATAACAACACCATTGTCAATCTGTTGTAAATTCATTGCATAGGAACTAACTTGTTTTTTATCAGCAGTCCAGGCTGCAAGTTCCTCCTTTCGTTCAGCACCTTCAGCTAGTAAAATAGCATCAACTGCCAACCTTACCTAAAATATTTTTGAAAAATCTTTAAGATGGATAAAATTCCACTTCTCCTTAATCAGTAGAAGGGGGATTAAACAAACAAAAAATCAAAAGCGGAGAATATGTACCTTCTCTGGCAATTCCACAGAAGGGAATGGAAGAGAAACATACTCGGGTAATATAACTACACTATGAGTTTCCTCATACTCGGGCTCATTATTATCAAATCCCCCATCAATACCTACAAATTAGTAAGAGGATAAAGTTATGTTACACAAAAACGGAACAGCTTGTCAAAAACTCATTATTGGAACTAATAATGATATAGCCTTCAAAAAACTGCCAAAGTGGTAACTCCACAACCAATACCTAGAATGTTCAAGCTACATACCCCAGTGTGACAAACAAGAATTTATAAATGACAAATACAGAAGTCATGTTTAACAACTGAACAAAGATTGCAAACAAACACAAAATCGTCATAAAGCTAACCAGAGATGCAGGATAACAAAATAAGACCAGGAAGGAAATGTTTCTTTTACTAACGCACCAATAGCCAAGAGGGTAGGTTTCTTAGAAGGTCTGTCTTCTGGAACTAACTTCTTAGTCTGCTTTATATGCAAATAGACAGGATTGCCGGTCTTCTCGTAATTCCAACCAACAAAATCCTTCCCAAAAGCAAGAAAAGTGCACATGTCGATGAACAAACCACCTTCCGACCTCTAAAATTCATCATAAACAAAAACTAAAAAAAATCAGCACCGAGCATCAATTTCCTGCATTGTGAAGCTCTAAACACATTGTAACATAATAAATCATCCATCATTTCCAATTAGAGGAATCCAAAACTATTCACATTAACATAAAAAATTCTCAATGCTGCTGTGCTGAATAACGACAAACCACTTCGCATATTCTCATCACTTCCCATGCCGTAACAACTAAAATATCCATAACTTCCAGTAAGAGAAATAAAAAACAAGTCACATCACCATTTAAATTCTCAATGCTGAAAACAGCACAAAACCACCAGCGTATTCTCAACACTTCGCCCGCTGTATCAGCAACCACTCAACAATCGTCACAAAAACTAATGTCAAAAATTTCAAACAAAAGTTAACTAAACAAACGGCGCGGATATCATAAATCACTTAATGCCTTCAAATTCTGAAAAGAAAAACCAAATTACAACAATCGAAGAGTTAAACGAAGCTGGTTTAAACAACAACTCATCATTTCCAGAAGTATACGAAGGAAAGAAAGCATCACCGGAGTGTCGAAGGACACGCAACATTCGTGCTTGTAGATGCGATTGGTCGGTTCGGGGATCCGTACCCGAGCGAGATTGGAGCGGAGCAAATCCAAGGGTTCGATTGTCATCGCGAACGGAGACACCGGAAAACCCTCGCGCGGAACAACAAGAAGTGAAAAAAAAGAAAACGCGATATGAGAAAGAGAGAGAAATAGAGAAAGAATCGAGTCTTTCTCAAGTCATTCCACGAAGCAAATATAGTCTCACTCACTAGGTGGCTTTGCTTCATTACAGTGTAACTTTCTTGTTTTTAATTCGGCTGCAATGCAAATAAGATTTCAAAAGCGGACCGGGTTGAACCGGTGGTAGAACTCTAGAGGTACAACAGTTTTTCATATAGTTAAAAAATAATTACTATAATAAAATTAATTAAAAAATGTTAGTACAATTACTATTAAAATTGTAAGTAGGGATCTCAAAACATTTCGTACCGCAAATATCCGTGGATAAAACCCGCAACGGATAAAAAATAGATACCCGTGAGTAACGGGTACAGGTATTTTTAATATCCGCATGTTAGCGGGACGGGTATGGGTATCATAGTATCTGTACCCGTGGATACCCGTATCCGCTATACTTTAATTTAAATTAAAAGAAATAAAAAAAATACATTATTAAAATATTAACATATTGATTTTGAATGAGTTATGTTGACTTTGTTTAAAATTTATGAATGTTATGTATTGTATTTTATTTGAATTTACGATTAAAATATGTTGTTAAACTTATATTTTTATTTTTTTTGTAAATAATTGCAGGTACCCGTGGATATTAATAAATTATGCGGGTACCCGCATAACGGATACCCTACGGATATGGGTACGGGTACGGGGTGTAAGCCCCTTTTCTTCTCTGTCCTAAAACATTAGGCCTAATCTTATTAAAGGGCCCAAGTCAGCCCATAAAGGAGCCCCAGAACCCCACACTCAACACCTCACTCTCACCTTAGTCTCATTTTTAACTTTCTGCTACAAAGAGCTCTGGTAGGGTTTGAGTGAGCTCCTTCCTTCCTCCAAGCTCGGTGAGCGTTTCCCTCCATGTAAGTTGAGATCCAACTTTCGTCTTTCTCTTTTTTTTTTTTTTTCAGTCCTTATGCTCTGGCTCAACAATGGGTTCTTTCCAGAATCTCAGCTTCGTGTTGGTGTTCCTATCTTTTCAGTTTCTGGTGTTCTTGGAGCTGTGGTGCCCTTCCGCTAGTGTCTAAACCTCCCTCACAATAGCTTTTATTAAGGTAAGGGGAGATAGAACTCAAAGATTTTCAAACTGTTTGCTTGGTTTTCGATTTAGATTGAGTGTGAAATGTATTGGATCTGTGTTGTGTGCTCTAGAAATTATTGATTTTTTGCTTTGGACTATGTTGGTTAGGGATGCCAACAGGGCGGGGCGGGCACAAGTTTCGCTATCCCATACTCATCCCCGTAAAAATAATTCATCCTCATCCCCACACCCAAACCCAACGGGTATCAAACTTTTGTACTATCCTCATCCCCACCGGGTAACAGGTATAATCTTGTACCCATACCCATACCTACTTTTTTACTACTTCAATATTAATTTTAATTTATTTTTATAAAAAAAATTATGATAAAGGAAACATAATATTATCAAATATTCAATATTAGAATGATGTTTTTTTCTTCGATATTAAATACTTTAAAATAAATTATAAATAATTATTTACATTTTAGATTATAATACCAAATAAAATTTCATGAGAACCAAAACAATTATTAAATTTGCAAATATTAATGAAACATAGATGATAAAATTTAAAAATATTTTTTTTAAAAAAGAAAAGAAAAAATATATTCAAATTAAAATATATTTTAAATGTTTGTTTACTTCAATCTTTTAAATTCTAATAAATATATTTTTTATACACTAATAAAAGTTATAATACATCATTTGATCAAAATGATACAAAGAACAAATAATAATCATAATAAAAGTTTAAAATAAATTATAATTGTTTACATTTTATATTATAATACCAAATAAAATTTCATGAGAACCAATACATTTATTAAATTTACAAACATTAATGAAACCTAGTTGATAAGATTTGAAAATATTTTTTAAAAAATATAAAAGGAAAACAAATATTCAAATTAAAATATATTTTAAATGTTTGTTTTCTTCAATCTTTTAAATTCTAATGAATTTCTTTTTTATACACTAATAAAAGTTATAATACATCATTTGATCAAAATGATACAAAGAACAAATAATAATCATAATAAAAGTTTAAAATAAATTATAATTGTTTACATTTTGGACTATAATACCAAATAAAATTTCATGAGAACCAACACATTTATTAAATTTGCAAACATTAATGAAACCTAGTTGATAAAATTTAAAAATACTTTTTTAAAAATATAAAAGGAAAACAAATATTCAAATTAAAATATATTTTAAATGTTTGTTTACTTCAATCTTTTAAATTCTAATGAATTTCTTTTTTATACACTAAAAGAATTTATAATACATTACTTGATCAAAATGATACAAAGAACAAATAATAATCATAATAATAAAATTTTAACATAGATCTTGTATCTTTTAAACTTCAATTATGTTGGATGGTGATAAAAAATATTCATGATAATTACATTAAATTTTTATATTGTAGTAAATAATGAAATGAGTTAGATTGATAATGAGTTAGAAAATTTTTATACAATTATAGTGAAAAACATATCCTTGCACCTTCTGAAAGCAACGTTTTCAACCAAAAAGAAAGAAATGTTGCAAGGGCTTAAGTGTTCATCAAGATGAGATGAAGAGAGTGTAATATTGACACTAAAGTTGTGTACTAAATCAGGTGTTATTGTTCCATTATTATCATTATTTGTGTATTAGTTTCTTGTAGTTTCTTGAACCTGAAAATTCTGTGTGTTATCATTGTGATTGTGGTAATTGTGTGTAATTTCTTGGAGCATTACAATTTGCACATTTCTTGAAGGGGTATTTTCAAGAAAGCGTGGTTTTAGAGTTTAGGAATTTCATAAGTGTTTCTTGTATTCCTTCTCTAGTTGATATAGTGAAATTTCTAGTGAGGAAAACTAGAGACTGGATGTAGATTCATTTGAATCGAACCAGTATAAATCTGGTTGTCTCTTGTGCTCTCTTTCATTCTCTTTTAGTTTTTGCTAGGTATAAAGGTTGAACAATATGCATTCTTAAACTCCTTTTGTCAATTGGTTAAAGATTTCATAAAAGTTGTTTTTCAAGTGTAAGAACAAATCAAAAGTTTGAAAAACCAATTCATTCACCCCCTCTTGGTTGTGAAATATTGGTGCATCAAAACTAACATCAATGAGGAAAAAAAACTGAAAATAGTGTGAGATGTCTGAAATATGAGAGAAAAACAACTTGTCAAACACTCTGCTAAGTTTTTATTTAAGCTGAAACATGAAAGACATGGAAATTATCAAGGCACATTTTCCATTGGAAAATTCACCAGTCAGAGCCAAATAGTCAACCTAGAAAAACGTTGATACATTCTTATTGTACTCTAGCATTGAAATACACATGCACCATGAACTTGAAATAATTGTCAAACTTACCCTTGTTTTTCACTGATAAAGAAGGAGGAAAATAATGTGTGATTAAAGGGCAAAGGAAGATGGTTGAGCAAAAAATGGGCAAATGAAAAGAAATGTGAGGTCTCAAGAACAATGAAAAAGAAAAAAGATTGTGAAGATGAGTGCACCAAGTGAGAGCAAATTGTATTTAGAAAGAAAAGGTGCAAAAGAAAAAGAGAAAGACCTAAGATGAGGAAGTTAAGATAAAAAAAACAAGTCAAGAAAAAGGTTAGAAAGGAAGTGAAAACACTCACGAGATATGCATATTGTTTTACTCATTTTGTGAGTGAGTTTTGCTCATCTTTAAAAACCAAGTTCTTTTGTAGCCTAACCACATTACAAGCCCACAAAGACCTTAGTGATCCATGCTTATTGTATGTAATTGGTAATTGGAAACAAGGTACAAAACTCAGAAAGAACTTGCAATGTTGTGATGAGAGAAAACACTGAGCTAGGAGGTTCATAACTGAACAAAAAAAACATAAATTTGAGTGACTCTGCATACTCTCAAGTTGTGAAAATTCCTATGCATATGTGTTCTTTGGAAAAAGCTTAATGAATTATGTGATGAACCTTGTTTGCATTGTCTTTGATGAAAAGGAATAGTTGTATCTAGTCCCTTGGCCGACCTTTGTGTGAAAATGTTTTGAATTTACATATAATTGTTGATATTACTTTGCTTGAGGACAACTAAAGACTAAAGTTGGGGGAGGTTGATAAGTGCCCAATTTAAGTGAAAATTTGGATGATTTTGGCACTTATCTAGCTTTAATTGTTTATATTCTTATGCTAATTTACCCTTTAGTTTGTTTTGCATGTTAAAGGAGAGCATTATGGAAAAATCATAAGATTTGATAAAAAAATTGCAAAATTGGAATGAACTTAGTCAACGCAGTTAAGTGGTAGAAATGGTGTTGGGCCATAGAGAGCAAACCCTCATGAAGATGAAACTTCAAGCACTAGACATGTAGTTGAGCCATGGCGACTCTTTCCCAAAAACTTTATCTCAGGACCTGAGCATCAAAGTTGAGACTGAGCCACAAAGCAAATCCACATGGAAGGGGAACCTTTGTTGTTGAGCCATAAGTGTGCAGTTGAGCACCGCCATGGATAATTTATAAAAATAGAGTTGCACCTCTATTTTAGATATCTTTTGGAAAGAGCTTTTAGTGAGAGCCTTTTGGTACAATTTTTAGAGAGAATCTTATGTTTGTCTAAGAGCTTTATAAAGCTCTATCTTAATGCTTATTGTATATCACTAGAAAGCGTAAAAGAGTTATGGCTACTCCAATATTTGTTTTGTTCACAACCACCACGAGGAGCTAAACTCTCTTATGTTGAGATCTGATGTAACTCTTTTTAACTCTCTTGTACTTGTACTATTTATTTATTCAAGTATGACTTCATTTACATGTTTGTGAATTAGTTTGCACTTGTTGTTGGATGAACTATTCACTCATCTTATTTCACTAGCATGTTATTGAGTGAGAACTGGTTTCAAGTTGTGGTCTAACTAAGTCTCCTCCTACTATTAGATGTTAGGAATAGATCCAAAGCTCTAGATGATTATAGAGTCTCGTACTTAAAGAAAGTGATTCATTCAAATAGTCAATGAGGAATCATACTCGAGTTTGATGATCTTAGGCTCTAGATGCTAGAAATGGATCTAGAGTTATATTTAAAGAGCACTCCCAGGACATGAATAATTGCATATAAATAAGTAAAAATTGGAAAGAGAGGGATAAAGGGTGAAATATGATCTTAACACGTCTTTATCATATTGATATCAACTCTTTTATTTGAAATCTGCTTTACTCCATTTTTACACCCACCAAATATTGTTTTATTCAAGATCAAACACATTCTAAACATTGTGATTCTTCCAATTCCTTGTGGATATGACACTTATTGTTGGTGCTGGTAAATTGATTGCTTTGGAGCATCAACAATATTGCATGCTATTAATATTCATTTAACTTAATAAGTGAAGTTTTATAAAAAAACTTTTAAAATGAATTTTAAAGAGCGACTTTGCAAAGCTTAAAATTATATTTAACAATTTTTATTAGGTGATATCCTTAAGAAAACTATTATGTGTCAAGTATAAATTTCGTCTACAAACATTTACCAAATGAAGCTTTCAAGAAAAGTTTAAAAAAGATTTAAAACACAAGTTATCCTTCTTTTCTTATGCTTTGACTTGATTTAATAATTGGTACCAAAACTTAGCCTTGCGCCAAACAACAACTAGGGGAAAAGATCCATCAACAATTGATAGTTGAAGAAATATCGTTCCCTACAAGGCCTCCAACTTTTTTGGGTGAAGGCTTTCCTTACTAGAAAGATGTGATGGAAATGTATGTGAAGCCCACACACTATCAATTGTGGCAAATCATAACCAAAGGATATATATTAGTAGAAGCTATTGAAGAAGAAAAAGAGTTCAACTCTATCCAATTTAATAACAAAGCAAGGTACCCCCTTATTTGTGTCTTTCTAAAAATGAATATAAGAAATTTGCAAGTTGAAGACCGCCAAAGAGATCTAGAACTCCTTAAAGACCTCCAAAGAGATAGAAAACTCCTTAATGAGCAAGTGTGAAGGAAACAAGAATGTTGAACAAAGGAAAACTACCACCTTCATAAAGTAATATGAATCTCTCAACATGAAGGATGGTGAATCAATAAATGACATGTTTAAAAGGATGCATATCCTCTTCAAAGGGATAAAAGCTCTTGGTCAAAGATTTTGAAAGGCTCAAATAAATCAAAAGTTGTTGGATAACATGCTAAAGGTATGATAACCTAAGAAAACAACCATCACATAGGCTCATGACCTGAAGAATCTTACTTGGGATGAAATCTTTGGGATCTTAAGAGTGCATGAGCTAAATTTAAAATATTGCAACCAAAAACAAACATCCAATTCATTTGACAAACTGCTTCATGTTAAGATGGAGCAAGAAGTAAGGATAATAAAGCGTTAAAGGATCTGATGAGGCTCCTCCGTCGTTGTAGTCGCCGGAAACCGCTCCCAATCGGTGTTCTACCGATTGAATCTCGCAGAAAGCGAGGGAAAACGCAGCGGAATGAAAATTAGGCTCGATTCGCTCTGGTTTCTCACTGGTTTGGTAAACCCTAAGAGGCCAAAACCTAATCTAGGGTTTGGGTGAGCTGATGAACGGTGGGAGTGATCTCTACCGGAATTCTCATTCATCAAAGCTTCCTTTTACATCAGATGGCTTGCCATTTTATAGAAGGAATGGCAACCAAAAAGAAAACGGAAGAGAAGCAAAAAGGATGCCGTCTAACACTTATCCTAACGGCAAGGGAAAGGGAAAAACAAGAAAAGGATCTAACGGCGCTGCCGTGTACAATAGCCCTAACAGAAAAATGGGTGAATGGAAGTAACCCTAGAGATGTTAATAACCCTAACGGCTAACCAACTGGTGAACGCAACTCCAACCACAGGAGCGTGAAGGAGGCGCAACACTAAAAACGTATGAACCCTTAGCAAAGAAAAGAGACAGGGTTAGCAAGCGAGGCATAACTAAGGGCTTTCTGTTTCACGAATTGGCTGCCTCGCATAATGAAAAGAGAAAATAGCTTTCCCCTCTGGTCAAGCAGAAATGAAGAAATGGGCTCAAGCCCAATTATACTGATGCAGAAGGAATGTTGGTTGACGCACAAATTTGGGTGACGCATGAAGGAGTGTGACGGTGGAGCGTGAAGATGTTGCCACGCACGAGTGAAAATTTGGCTGCTTGAAGGAAACTGAATGTTTGTGTATCCGTGATGCTTCAACGTGAAAACAAATGGCTTGGCCCAAAAATACACCGCATGATAAAAAGTGGTAGAAGAAAGCTGCAACCCAAATATCTGCTAGCGTACCCCCTATTTGCCAATCAGCAGCATGTAGGAAAATGTTGGCGTCCACTTCCAGGCCCAAGGCTTGTACTCGTGAACTAACCAATCAGGGAGCCCGTGGTGGTCCAATCTCGGACAAAAGGAAAGGTTGAATTCAGTGTTGAAAGGTAATGGGCTCTATTTGGTGTAGAGAAGAATGGGTCCGCAGGCCCAATACCAATTGGTACGTTGGAATTATAGGCTGCAATTTACAAAACAAGCCCAATTAGAACATCCTTTATTTAATTAAAAATAAAAGAAAATAAGAGAAATTAAAAGGAATGGGCCTAGGCGTTGGCCCAATGCTATAAGCCTTATTGGGATCACATCAGGATCTAAAGGAAGAATAAAACATATATGAGGCTGAGTCTAACAACTCAACCTATAAGGAAATCTTTATGATGTCTTGAAAGTTTAAGCAAGCACTTAAATAAAGAGGTCAAGGAAACAAGAAGCTTCCTTATAAAAGGAAAAATATCTTTGTTCAAGGAAAGAAGGAGGAAGACTCTTAAAAGTATGTTATGAATGACAACAGCCTAACCACATGAAGAACAAATGTTCGATGCTAAAGACATTACAAGTATAAAACATTATTATCTACAACCAAAATCAGTATGTAATCTTGAAAATTCGTAGGTAAAGTAGATGTAGCTAACATTTTGTAACATCCCTACTAGAAATTACTTAAATAAAATAAATAAATAATTTATAAAACAACCTCATACTTTCATTATTCCCAAACGCGGAAAAATTTTAAAAATTATTCAAATCGCCAAGGATTAATTAAAGCTAAAATAATAGTCTTATTACAATTTCCAAAATCCAATAAAGATAACAGAAAACATAAATCCGTTCCTAGCTTGAATCTCAAACTAGCCCCACTCTCCGTCTTTAAACGTCAGCAACATCACCTGTAGCATTATCTGCTCCCATGTAACAAATCACACGATCATCGTCAAACACAAACAGAAAGGGTGAGCTTACAAATAGAATAACATATCAGTGAACGTAATAAAAGCAATTCACCCATCTAATTCATCCTAGTTAGTTCTTGGACAAGACCTTAATATCCTAAGGCTTTTCAACCTTCAATTCACATAATAGTCAGCCATGGACTCAGGATTTATGATGCTTACACGAACCTGCCCGCTCGTGGTCCTGCTTCTACGAACCTCCCCGCTCGTGGTCCTGCTCTACGAACCTCCCCACTCGTGGTCCTGCTCTACGGACCTACCCGCCCGTAGTCCAACACATGTGATCCACCAGCTACGTACCTCCTCGCACACAACATCTCTCAAGTGTGAGCACGAAACATACGAACCTACCTCGCTCGTATCCCCACACAAGAGTAAATGGATATGAACCTCCCCGCTCATATCATCACGTGTTCACCACCATCCATGAACCTACCCGCTCATGGCACAACATCTCTTGGTCGAAGTCCGCATCAATGCGTACAAACATACACGTAAAACCCACGCCTATGACAATATCGCCTAGCTTGAACACAAAACTACACTATTCTCGCTTAGGCTAGAAGCCTTCACCCAAACGATCAGGCTTGTCTCGCTTAAGCTGGGCTCTCTCGCTTGAACAAGCGCGTTACAATAGCATTCTGCGAACTCTCGCTTGGGCGAGTCCTTCTCGCTTGGGCGAGTTCACCCTTCGCCCAAAATAAAAGCCTCTCGCCTGGGTTGCGATTCACGTAAAATCACCCAGATTTCCCCACGATTCCTCACTTAGGTGAGGCACGCTCGTTTGAGCGAGATGACCTGTTGCCTAAAACATGGGCTCTCCGCTTGAGCGAGATACTCGAGCGAGATGCTCGAGTAGAACTAAGGTCGAGTCTCTGCTACTTTCGCCTAGGCGAGCCTTGCTCGCTTAAGCGAGAATAGCAGATGTCCTCCCTGTTCACACACACAAATACTAGAAAACAATGCCAAAACCACTTTTCGACCATTATCAAGCAATCTATAACAGCGGCAATTCCCATGGATATGTTTTATACTCAATTGGACCACCAAAACTTGAGATTGAACCATAAATAACCATATAGTACAAAAACCCTCATCATATTCATACAAACGCATAAGAGACTATTCAAACAATATCAAAACAACAAACCTTTAATTCACACTACATAGAGTACGAAAATTCATGGCATGCAAGAATCAAATGATAAAAAAAAGGACTCATAATCACAACACATATAATTTAATTTAAACACATAAAGACATCCCCCCTAACCTGGTCTCCTTCGCTTAACTTGTGAGTTCTTGTCTCCTCCCTTGACCACTATGTCACCTCGCGCTTCCCTCCAATTCAGCTCCTCTATTCCACTCACTAACCATTGTGTTTTCTCTGAATTCGTGCCCTTATTACACTCTAGGTTTTCCAGTCAATAAAACTCTTCTATTTGCCTTATTTTGCCTTTTTAATATGGTCGTTAATTATGGTTAATGGCCAAAAACGAAAATGGCATTTAAATGAATATAATTGCCCTTCAAAGACCATTATGGGTTGTTTTTCCCAGCCTCCCTTGGCTGCCCATTGTCACTAGGGTTTCTCTACCCTTTCACATTCATGCCAAAATTAAGTTTAGCAAAAAAATAAAGAAGTTAATTTCATTCTTAGCAAGATTTGAACTCACAACCACTAAATCACAAAGCAAATGTACAACCAATTCATGTTTCATGATAATTCCTATAATTTTAGTATTACATTATCACTACTCACATTCAATCATAACATTAAAATAATGCACATTTCAAAATATCATACAATTGGCATACATAAGACTTGAACCCAAGTTCTCTCATACAATCAAGTACTATTAACCATTTGAACTAATACTTTTCCACATCACAACAATTAACATTAAATGTCATAAAGGCTTCTACTACCCACATTTATTAAATAATTATTTATTTAATTATTTAAATTTCTCGGGTCTTACACATTTCACACACACACACATATATATATATATATATGT
>Ga0214543_1001952_pt1 | contig 40548 bp, 14 predicted proteins | sample CNSS2metaG_FD_160094 | JGI IMG/M metagenome (GOLD analysis project Ga0214543, IMG submission 160094) | Root nodule microbial communities from cowpea collected in UCLA plant growth center, Los Angeles, California, USA - CNSS2 | ecosystem: Host-associated > Plants > Roots > Nodule | place: USA...
TTATGAAAAAAATAAAATTAAAAAAAATATATATATATATATATATATATATATATATATATATATATATATATATATATATATATATATATTATTAATATGGGTAAAGAAAAAATTAAAAAAAAATTATTATTGTTATTAACTATAGTATAAGAAAATAATTATTATTTTATTATTTTTCTATTAATATTGTGATACCCCTCTCTCTTATTTTTTCCTAAAAATAGAAACACTCTCTCCCTTCTCATTCTCTCAATTTTCTCCGCAACCCAACCTTCTCTCAATCTCTCATCTCTGTTACTGCCATCATCTCACTGTTTCAACCTTTCCATACTCAGACTCTGGAAGGACCAACCAACAGGACCCTCAGCAGTTCCTTCCTCAGCTTCCATTCTCCTAGGTAGGTTTTATCTCTAAATTGAGTTCAATTCCAACTAGAATTCACTAGCCACTCTTTGAATTATGGGTCTGATTGTGTTATTCTTCATCTCCCCTGTCTTGATGATGGATTATCTTAGGTTAAACGGAAGGATTCTGCTCTCTTGCTATTCATTGACTCCACCAATCTAATTCTTGGCAAAAAGGCAAGGGAAGCTAACTTTTACCCCAATTTTCGTAGGAGATGTGTTCTTGGGTGATAGAATTGTCTGATTATGTGTTTAATTGGTGTTTGGAATTGCCTGTGTGTGACTTTGAGTGTGGGATGATTCTGGGCGAGAATGCATGTGTGGAACAGATGAGTAATCCTGGTAATTTCGCCTAGGCGAGCAGCTCTCGCCTGAGCGAAAATACCAGAAGATCACCTCTGTCACTGCGTGAAATCTCGCCTAGGCGGGCTGGAGTCGCTTGAGCGAGATAACTTCTCGTCTAGGCGAGCCAGTTTAGCCTGAGCGAGAGTTCGCCCAAGATTTTATTTTTGCCACTATAAGAGGTCTCGCCCAGGCGAGAGCAGCCCGCCTAAGCGAGACAAACTCTCTAGCTTAGGCGAGACTATCTAGCCTAAGCGAGATTCCCTGCAGAAATTGGCTCCTTCTCTATTTTTGACTAATTGATACTGTATTGCTTGCATTAATCTGATAATGGCTAGTCCTGTATGTAATTCTTATGCATGATAGTCAGTGTGATGGAATTGAGTGTGAAATTGGTATGAATGAGAATATGTTGGAGTTAGGATTTCGAGGGAAATTCTAAGGAAAATGGTTTTAGTAAATGTAAGGGCATGAGGACTCATATCGGTGGCATCCTGACGCTCCTAGTAACCATTAAGGCTCATGTAGAGTATGATGGATTACGTCGTGGGGAGTAGCAGAAGGTCCTGGTCTATGAACTCATCCGTCATAGAGGTGATGGGACTTACCTTGGGAGTGGTTGGGTGAATACCCCTTGTGCCTAAAACTCTGCAGAGTTTGGGAACCGTCCCAAGTGCAAGCCACCGAGAGCTCCAATGTCACTTACATAATCTGGATATCGAGTCTAGAAAGGTGTATGATGTTATGGTTGAGATTAATTGGATGATTTTGATAATTGTGTGATAAATTCTGATTTCCGCCTAAGTATAAAAATTGCATGAATTGCTCTTGGTTCAAGTTAGCTTACCCTTCTTGTATGTTGTGTTTTCCTTGTGTCTTCTATTTATGCAATGATCGTCCATATTGAATGGCGTGAGCAGATATAGGTGCAGGTGAGGATACACCACTCCTGGACAGGAGATGAGTGGTTCCAGGAAGTTTCCAGTAGTAGTTGTCATTTGCTTTTCTCGTATATGCTAGGGTGTTTTGCATCTCTTTTGTCTATCTTAGGCCGTATGTAAGGACAATATTTGTATAGTTATTTTGAGGATGACTGTATTGTACTTTATATATTGGCCTGTTTCTATCAACCGCTCTTGAACTATTCAAAATTTGATGTTTTGTTTAATAGTATAACAACTATGAAAATGGGATGTTAGAAATATTATAATACTTATAATTATTATTATTTTATTATAACTATAAGTATAATAATAATAATTATATATATATATATATATATTATAATTATTCTTACTATTATTATTACTAATATTATTAACATTATTAATAAAATTAGATAAAAAATACTTTTAGATATGGCATAAGATTAACCGTAGAATATGTAATATATAAAATTAAATAATTGAAACTAGTATAAGTAAAATAATTTATTTACACATAAAAATTACAAGATATTAATAAAAAATTAAATTATTATAAATATTAAAAAAGTATTTTTGATCAGTAAAATTAATTTGCACTTAATATATAAAATGATATAATTAAGTTTGTAATTGTTTTTTAATATCATGGAATCTCACAAACTTAAACTAATACAAGCTATATGTTCATTACAGGATTTTAATAATGTGAATGAACCTTTTGTATTTCCATTAAAGTCATAAAAGTGGTATATCCATTGTTTGAATCTTTTGAGACATAATTATGTGCAATATTTTCCTCAAATGAAATGTTGGTATAATTATTATTTTTTCTTATTTGGTATAGTTTACATAAAATAGTACAATTTTTGAAACAATAATGCTTCAATTTTTGAGAAGGGTGTGGGTAGTGTAGTGGGGTCTAATAATTCCATTAATTGGTGAAGAATGAAAAAGGGTGGTAGGTTTGAAAGGTGCAGAGATTTTGAGGGAAACTTACTCATAAAAGGCATTAGCATGTTGCAGAAACCAAACTAAAATTGGAAAGTTTGGTTTTCTCACTTATCTCATGCTTCGTCTTAATTATTTGTTTAGACAGTGCTTACCATTGCCTTCTCCTTTTGCAATTGTGATTCATGAATTTTTTTTTACAAAAGTGGATTACTTTTATCCAAATTTTACGAAAATGGGACAGTTTAAAAATAAATTATATATGTACATTTTTAGTAGTAGTAACGTATATGTACCTTTTATTTATTATTTAAATATGATATAAAATTATTATATATATATATATATATATATATATATATATTTCAAACATATTTCATAATAGTATTTGATTCAATATTAAAGTAAAAATGTTTTAAATCGTATAAACAATTCAAATATAATCTTAAAATGTGTACGAAACATCAAATAAACCTAACAAAATTTGATTAAAATGACTAAATCTACGTATTTCGAAAGATGAAGGGTAAAATTGGTCTAAAGTTTTAAAATGGACTAATTTCAAAGTTTACTAAAAGTTAAAGGACAAAAAACATATTTAACCCTAAAATATAATAAAGAATAAAAAAAATCTATTAAGATATTTATTTATTTTATTTCTATTATCTTTTAAGTTTTTTAAACAAGGTACTGATCTCTCTATCATTTGTTTTCTTTTCCTCTTATATGTTTTCTTTTGTTTGTAAAAAAAAAAATTATTATTTTTGCTTTCATTTCTCCTATGTTCTCTTCCATTATTCAATAATATTTTTTTTATCTCACTTAATAGTGAAATATTAGTTTAATTATTATCATTACTTTTTTTTCTCACAAGTCTTTTGTATATTCAGTTTTTTATGAATATAGAAGAAAAAATATTGTATTATGTTTTTTTTTTCATAATTGATTTTATTAACCATGTCAATCTTTGCCAGGAAGAGGAAAGTCAATTATTTTTGTCTTGATTAATCGCTTAATTTGTCTTATTATAAATCTATCTATTTCTACCGTTCCAACATAAAGATTATCTTTTGTAGTGAAAAACAAATTTTGTGCCGACAATATGGTTATTTACATATAAATAGCAAAAAAATAATAGTTCTAATTTAATTATTGATAGTTCAAGGATCTGAAGGATGGAATGACCATCATTTATATACTGTGATTTTTTTAATAGTTATCGTTATACTAAATGATATATTCAAATTTATTACATTATTGATAGTAATTATATAAATTTTGAATGAATTATTTTAACTCCAAAAAAATATTAGTGAAGATGCGCCACTGCAGGCAGCCAATGGTACCAATAATTACTTCCCTCTTTCCAAAATCATATGGACCATTGGTTGTTATAAATGGTATCATACCACCTATAAGAAATCATACCGTTAATACTGCAATTCTAAACAATTTAAATTTATTGTTATTTTGTGATTGAATTATTTCTGTATTATCATCAACTCTATAAGAGATATACTTAGTCACAGGAAGAAGACAGGTTATGTATACTAAAGTAGTAACACCTAGGGTTAGGCAAAACGAACTGCACTATATAAAATTGTACTGAATTGTACTACATTGAACTGCACTATAACATGAACTGAACTGCTATAAATTGAACTACTTTCTGAACTGCATTATTTTTGAACTGAAATGCACTACTTTTCAATTGAACTACATTACTTTTGAACTGAACTACAATTTTTTTGAACTAAATTATACTAATTTTAAACTGAAATGCACTATTTTTAAACTGAATGATACTAGTTTTAAACCGAGTTGCACTGATCTTGAATTAAATTGTACTATTTTTGAATTGAACTGCAATATTTTTGAACTGAACTATATTATTTTTCAATTGAACTACATTAATTTTATTCTTTATGATCAAGACAATGAATTTTATTGTCTATGATCATTGTCTTGATCATAGTACATAGATTATATATCATAGTAACATAAATAATTCAGATTTTATAGTTCTTTATAGTCCAATTTAGTAAACTTAAGTTAATTTTTCCCAGTTCTAGTAACACCTATTATAACTGCATCTGTAATGCTTTTACTAACAATTTGGGTCATTATTACTGTACCTACCTGTCTAGATGATTTCTTCTTTTTCTCAAAAATCTTTTTGTTAAAGCATTATTTCTTTTAGGAATCTCTTGCACCCACTAAAAAGAAGATATGTAATTATATGATTAATCAATTCAACAAGCAACAATTTAGAAGGTACGGTGTGTATCACTCTTTTACACAATAAGGGTAGCTAGCTGGTCTAATTCATTGTCTTGATCATAGATTGGTTTATTGCAATTGACAACAATTTAAATTTACTTTTTAGATTGAGTTATCTCTATATTATCATCAACTCTGGAAGAGATATACTCAGTCACGGGAACAAGACAGATTGTGTATACTAAAGCAATAACATTGGAGACAAAATTAACTGCACTGCACTATATAAATTTACACTGAATTAAAAAATAGTTTATACCAAAAAAGAGAACACACTAGAAATCAAAGGAGGAGAAAAGGAGGACAAAGACGGGAGGCCACTAGCACAAGTTGAGGAGCTTCGAGAGGTAAGAACTGCACCTTCGATACTTGAGAGTGAGATGATGTCTTTCCCATTCTTGAATGCCATGAAAGAACATGATATTATGTGCTTGCTGCATTTTATTTGTTGATCCTGTGATTCTGATTCAAATGTATCACATACTCTGGCTTGGTTTTGATAATCTCCATTCTTTCCCTCATTACCATTGACACTAATTAGACACACGAAACAGAACCCCCAATTAATACCTGCAACACTAGAATCACAAAACACAGTTTCTCTTCAACCCCACCATTTTTACAGCCAACCTTTACCCTCTTTTCACAACACCCACGCCGCTTCACCATTCCAATACACAAAAACACATTAAACTTCCGCGATACTCATTTTCACCAACACGCAATTTGAACACAAACGAGCCAAAATCCATCTCTACTTTCATCTTCAAACACTGATTCATACCTTCATCCAACACCGATCACCAATCTGTTCTTCCTCATTTTTCCATCACCTTCTTCAACCTGCACTAGGGAAATCAAGCATACATACTTCACCACCACTCTTCATTTTCTGTTAAATCCATAATAGCACGAACCACACCACTCGTGACTTTTACACCTCAGCCCCCACAAACCACATAATCACAAACATGATATGTGAAGATGTATTTTTTTTTATTTTGTTGTTTATAGAAAAATTTATATTTTTAAGTAAAGATAAATATTTCCTACTATTTACTTAGTTTTATGTTTTTTTTTTGTTTACGAGGAACCTATCATATAATGAAGTGGGTAAATACTACCTAGTTTCTTAATTGAAATGCAATGTATAATTAAATAACTTAGTTAAGTAATTCAAAAATCGTTCACAAACAGTTCAATTCAAAAATATTGTAGTTCGATTTAAAATTAGTGTAGTTCAGTTAAAAAATAATACAATTCAAAAATAGGTTAAGGTATATAACTGTTCAATTTAATTCATATTGCAAGTAACTATAGTTTAGTGCACTGCAATTCAGTTTGATATAAAAAAAAATAGTTCAGTTTGTATGAACTAATATTTAGTTAAATTCAGTTCAGGAAAACTATTTTGTAGTTTAAAAACAGTGTAGTTAATTCAAAATCAGTGCAATTTGATTCAAAAACGGTTAAAAATAGTGTAGTTAAGTTCAAAAGTAGTGCAATTCAGCTAAAAATAGTGTAGTTCAAATCAAAAATAGTGCAGTTTAGTTCCAATGTAGTGCAGTTCATGAAAATATTCAGTTTATAACAGTTCAATTCATATTATAGTGCAGTCCAGTTCAGTGCAATTCAGTTCAGTTTACTTTAATTTATTAGGAAAAAAAATAGTGCAGTTTACTTCGTCATAACTACTCTAGATTAGCATGTCTAAACAATCTTTCTTGGTTCAGATGGAGTGTTCCCAACCACAAACTTTGAAATTCTTACTCAGATAACAAAACAAAACCTAAACCCCAAAATATTGGACACAAAACAAAAAGCAACAAAATCAATTCATACAAACAAACATGAACAACAAGAAAGTCTCTTGTGGCTGGTTCAGGAGTAGTAACGCAAGTTTGAAATTGAGGAAGAAGAGAAGCGTCACACCTATATAGTACTTACAAAAAATATATATTACGTACACAACATTATAGTACTTACAAAAACATATATTAGAACATATATTACATACACAACCCTATAGTATGTACAAAAACATAACACATATGACGTACAAAAATACACAAATACATATATTATGTACACAACTTTATGGTATGTACAAAAACATATATTATGTACTCAACTTTATAGTACATACAAAAGCATAATAGATATTACGTACAAAAACGTACAAATAGATATATTATGTACACAACTTTCTATATGTACAAAATCATTATTACATACACAACTTTAAAATATGTATAAAAACATATATTAGGTATACAACCCTATGGTACGTACAAATATCAACAATTAAAATGCTAAGACTTAAGATCATTTATTTGAGTTTCATTATTTTAAACAGTTAAATGTATCATAAAATATATGTTCAATGTCAAAGAAGATTTCGCCTTGAAATAAAATTCATTTTAAGTAACTGATGATATTGACGGGTGCTCGAAGCATATTAGCGTTGTCCATTAGTTACAGCTAAAACACTTCCAGAGATGTATTATTTTAATACTTAGTTGGCACATTTTTTTATACTTCTTACATAAGATAAATAATTCATCTTCATAAATCTTACATACTATTACATAATAAATATCTTACATTTGAATATAGATCTAATAGCTTCTAAAATAACAAACATCTTACATAATATAAATAATTCATCTTCATATATCTTACGTACTATTACATAGTAAACATCTAACGAAGGATAATTAGTTCAAGACTTATGAGGTTTGAAATACCAGTTAACTGACATTCATACTATTATAGTTATCAAACAAGCTATAAGGAGTATGAAACATGCTTGATATATGTCAACTTTCTAAACCATGCTTCGGTGGATCCAAATTGTATCAATGTCACACAGGTAGCCCACTAATAACTACTTCCCTCTTTCCAAAATCATATACAATATTGGTCGGTATGAATGGCATCATACCACTTATAAGAAATCCTACTGTTAATACTGCAATTTTTTTTTAACAATTTAAATTTATCGTTATCTTGTAATTGAGTTATCTCTATATTATCATCAAATCTAGAAGAGATATACTCAGTCACATGAACAAGGTCGTGCATACTAAAGCAGTAACACTTATGCTAACCGCCTCTGTAATGCTTCTACTAATAGTTTGGCTCAATATTACTGTACCTGTCTGGATGATTCCTTCAATTATTTTTCTGAAAAATCCTTCTGTTAAAGCATTATTGTTTTTAAGAATCTTTTGCACCTGAAAAATAAAAAATTAGATAAATCTAACCATAAAGAATAGAGAAATAGATAATTAACTACTAAAAAGAAGATATGTAACTATATAATTAATCAATCCAACAAACACAACAATTTAAAAGATACGGTGTGTGTCACTCTTTTACGCACAATAAGGATTGTTAGTCTAAGTCATTGTCTTGATCATAGTACATAGATTAGTTTATTGCAACTAACAACAATTTAAATCTAATGTTGTTTTGTGATTGAGTTATTTCTATATTATCATCAATTCTAGAAGATATATACTCAGTCACGAAAACAAGACAGGTTGTGTTTACTAAAGCAGTAACACATAGAATTGGAAACAAAATTAATTACATTGAACTAAAAAATAGTTCACACTAATCTAATGATAAAAGTCCAATTTTTTAAAATTGAACTATATACAATATAGATTAGTTATTATCATAAATAATTATTTTATTTTTTTTAGTTTTTCATAGTTCAATTAATTGCAGTTCAGTATAATTAGCTAATTTTTCTTAGTCTTGATAACACCTATTCTAAATGCATATGTAATGCTTTTACTAACAATTTGGGTCATTATTACTGTACCTGTTTGGATGAATCCTTTAACAATTTTTCTTAAAAATCTTTTTGTTAGAGCATTATTACTTTCAAAAATCTCTTGTGACTAATAAATAATAAAATTAGGTAAGTCTAACATTAAAGAATAGAAAATAGATAATTAACTACTAGAAAGAATATATGTAACTATATAATTATGTGATTAATCAATCCAACAAACAACAATTTAAAAAAATTTAAAAGGTATGATATGTGTCACTCTTTTAGACAATAAAGATAATTTGTCTAAGAAAGTAATCCACAAAATATATATATCAGTATGTACGCAATTACAAAGTACTTACAAAATTATATATTACGTACACAATGTTATAGTACTTACAGAAACATATATAAAATACATACACAATACACAACCCTATAGTATGTACAAAAACATAATATATATATATGACGTACAAAAATGCACAAATACATATATTATGTACACAACTTTATGATATGTACAAAAATATATATTACGTACTCTCAACTTTATAGTACATACAAAAGCATAACATATATTACGTACGTATAAATAGATAGACTACGTACACAACTTTCTAGTATGTATAAAATCATTATTACATACACAACTTTAAAATATGTAAAACATATATTAGGTACACACCCCTATAATACGTACAAATATTAAAAGGTTAAGAGTTCAAAAATCACTTTGAATATAATTGAATATGAAGTGTTACCACTAACATTCTTCAATTGGTCTCATTTTATTGGTTGGATCTCTGTCACCTCATCTCATTGTTTAGTTGGGTGCATGTCACTCCCTCTTATTTGATCACTTTCTGTGGAACATGTTTGTCTAAGGGTTCTCACAGGGATTTCAACTCTCAGACCCAAAGAACAAGCATTCTACAACTTCCATTAGAATGCAAATTCAAATCATAGTCTTGGACATTCCCAACTCAATATCGGGGCAAAAGAACCCGCCATGATAAAACAACAAAAACATATTTGAAGTTAAGTTTTTGATGATATTATCATGACTTCGATATCATCTACCCTAAAGATTGATGTTAATAAAAATTGTAATATTATCATTAGATAAACTATTTCCTAGATCTTAGGTTATTACATAATAAACATAATTTGAATGTAAATCTAATAAAGGATAATTAGTTCAAAGCTTATAAAGTTTGAAATATTAGTTAAATGTCATTCATACTATTATAACTATTAAACAAGCTATAAGAAGTATGAAACAATGTTTGATATATGTCGACTTTCTAAGTTTTGATTCTATACATCCAAATAGTATCAATGCCAGACAACTAATCCCACCAATAACTACTTTCCTCTTTCCAAAATCATATACACCATTGGTTGGCATAAATGATAACATACCACCTATAAGAAATCCTATAATTAATACTCTTATTGTTAACAATTTAAATTTACTGTTCTCTTGTGATTGAATTATCTCTATACTATCATCTTTAGAAGAGATATACTTAATCACGGGAACAAGAAATGTTGTATATATTAAAGCAGTAACATTTAGGTTGGGTAAAACAAACTACACTACACTATATAAAATTGCATTGAACTAAAAAATAGTTCAAATGAATTGAACTAAACTAAAAAAATAGTTTAGGCGAGATGAATTGTTTTTTTTTTTTAAAAAACTGAATTGTATTATATTAAACTGAACTACATTATAACATGAACACTGTATTAGTTTTGAACTGACTTGTACTATTTTTGAATTGAACTGCAGTATTCTTGAAACTGAATTATACTAATTTTGAACTGAATTGCACTAAATTTGAATCGAAATGCACTATTTTTGAGCTGAATGGTACTATTTTTGAACCAATTGCACTAATCTTAAACTAAATTGTATTATTTTTGAATTGAACCGCACTATTTTTGAACTAAACCGCACTATTTTTGAACTGAACTCTATTATTTTTTAACTAAACTACATTAATTTTATTCTATATGATCAAGACAATGAATTTTATTTGATTGTCTATGATCATAGTACATAGATTACTTATCATAGAATCATAAATAATTCAGTTTTTTATAGTTCAATTTAGTATACTTAAGTTAATTTTTCTCATTTCTAGTAACACCTGTTCTAACTACATCTTTAATGCTTTTATTAACAATTTGGGTCATTATTACCTTTACTTATCTGGATGATTCCTTCCATAATTTTTTCCAATTCTAGTAACACTTATTCTAACTCCATCTCTAATGCTTTTATTAACAATTTGGATACCTTTACTTATCTGGATGATTCTTTCAATATTTTTTCTGAAAAATATTTTTTTTAAAGCATTATTATTGTTTTTAAGAATCTCATGCACCTAATAAAAGAAAATTGGATAAGTATAACGATAAAGAATAAAAAAAAGAGATAATTAACTACTAAAAAAATATTTTTATATAATTAATTAATACGACAAGGAACCATTTACAAGTATGGTGTGTGTCATATTTTTACACAATAAGAGTAGCTAGTCTAATTCATTGTCTTGATTAGTTTACTTTAATTATCAATAATTTAAATTTATTTTTTTCTTGTGATTAAATTATTTCTATATTATCATCAACTCTAAAATAGATATACTCCGTCACGAAAACAAGACATGTAGTGTATATAAAATGAACTTTACCACACTGTATTATATAAAATTGCATTGAATGAACTAAAAGATAATTTAGACGAACTATTATTTTTTTTATAAATTTTGAACTAAACTACATTATATTAAATTAAACTATATTATAACAATCGAAGAATTGAACTGTTATAAATTAAACTACTTTTCCGACTGCACTAGTTAGAATATAAATTCAAGTCATCGTGCCACTAAAGGTTGTATAAAGTTGTAAGAGAAAAAATACTTTTTAGAATGTATTTTTTGTATTGGTATTGCTTGCCATATTAGATCAAGATTCTTTTTCTCTAGTTAAGCAATCACCCTATTCAAAAACTATTTTTAGTTCATGATTGTTTTATATTTTTTAATATAAGTTAAAAATTTATTATATTCAGATACCATTTCAAATAATTTCAAATTAATAACATTTCTCTTTTTTTTTTCTTGAATGTTAATTAACTTGTTTTAAATATAAGTTGAAACACGCTAAAATATTTACTATAATCAGAAGCAAATTTTAAATAAATAGTATAAAATTAATTACTTTTTATAAAATAATTTTGTAATTGTAGATAAACACAACTTAATTTATCTCCTGTGTTAAACCTACTTGTGTGATAACTGATTCATCAATGAAAATATGATTATATTAATATATATATATATATATATATATATATATATATATATATATATATATATATATATATAATGAAAATCATGGAATTTTCTATTCAAATGAATAAAAAAATAACTTTCATTTAAGACCACCAAACACGATTAATTAAACTTAGCCATGAATATATTTAAAACAAAGCAAATAATACATTTTTTTAAACCAAAATTAACTTGTTATAAATTAAAAACCATGTAAGACTACTACAAGTTATAAACTTTTTTTAGCTTATGAAAAAATAATTTTAATTTTTCTTTGAATTTTTTTCTAGAAATACTAAGAAAAACTCAATAAAAAAAAATACTCATGTGAGTTGTTTATACCCTCAATCCCATAATAAAAAAATGAATAGAAAAACTTGAAGAAAATATACATGGATTGAAGAGTTGAGTAAGGAGTGAGAAGTGAGAAGAACATTGTTTGTTTTAAGTTGATAACAACATTTTCCCATGACTATTGGTGATTGGATAGAGCTTCAACAGGTTGCATCTCTGATTTCTTTTTCTCCTTAAGAATTGCCTGTCTTGGCATTACTTCTAAGAGAAAACTTCCACCATTCCATATTGCTGCTGAAACCTTCAGTATCTGGAAAACTACATGCAACTCATATGACAAGAATATTGGCACAGCCAGTGCCATGGTTGCCACTGTAAATATGCCTTGAAGAAAAATGTACATTAGCATGCGATTTTGATCCCCTAGCAACCCACTTAACCGCCACCATATGTTGTTTGCTTTTTGAGCCTTTTTTGAGAGTTCCCTGTCAAACAATACAACTCAATAAAGAGAGAGGTAAAGGGAAACTCTTTTCTCTATAAAGCAAGCATCTTGAACTTTGAAGTTTTAACCCTCTTCAGAACTTCTACTTGGATAGTAGAAGCTTTTTGTTCTGAACTGAAAGAGATAGGGAATGATAAGTGTGTGTTCATTGTTTACCTGTAGGAAGTCATCACTTCGGGATCTCTTAAAAACCTTTGCCTACGCAAGACATTGACGATGAGGAAGTATAGAACCTGCCACAATGTGTAAGCTACCAAGGGTACCAGAAACAGCCATGTCCACAGAAATGATTTGTCTTCAATGTAAGGCCACGTAGGTCTTCTAGCAGTTCCCTCTGGATGCATGGCTTCGAAGGTTGCAGGATCCCACCATCGAATAGTAAAGAAAACCAAACCTGGAAAGTACAACTGTGTTAAAAGGAGATAAAAGTAAAATGGAACAACAAGACAGGTAAAGTTAGCATTTCTATCACAATTCTGTCCTACTAGTTCCTACTAGTTGCATATCTCTAACAATTGGACAAGTGTTGTTCAGCAGAACTGCTTTTGTTGAAGGCATCACTGTACTACAATGGATACAATCAGGACCCGTTTGGATGGATACATGGTAGAAGTGCTTCTGAGCGTTTCTCTACTAGAAATATAGAGCTTTTGTCAGTGGAAAAGTTTTCGAAAGTTCTTCTACCTTCGTAAATTGTACCCAAACAGGCTCTAAGAAATATAGATTTAGCAAATCTACGGCAAGTTCAACCCACTGGTTGTTTATATTTAACAATATGATATCAATAAAGAAGATGGGATGAGGGTGCAGTATATATTATGTCAAAAGTGGGACATCAACCTAAGTACCTCAAAGCCAAATAGTGGAAAAAAAACAGCAAACTATGTCAAAAGTAGAAGATATAGAATGGAAGCTAAACAATTTGAATGGATATTGATCTGATGTGAAGAATGGGATGTGATATGACATTTTCATATGTTATCTTATCTCTTCCTCGTGCTAAAGCTTATTGGTTAAGCTTGTTACAAATGACTCCTTTAAATGAAAAGTATAGTTTGGGGTAAAAAATGGCTAAAGAGGCAACTCAAGGATGCTGGAGCAATCAGATAGAGAAGCCTGTTAGAAATATTGCTTAGCAAAGACAGCACAAATTCCGGGTTAGAGTGTTGCATGACCAAGGAGGCGTAGCTTCATTGGAATGCTTATTAAAGGAAATATCTTAGCTAGCAGTATTAAACAAGAACCAAAACTTCTCCAAATTTGACAAAACAGCGTTTGGAAGCTTCACAGCGGAAAAACTTGAGACTGAAAAAATTGGAAATAAAATTTGAGAAGAAGATGGGGTGAGATTGCAACAAAGACTGAAAGGATCAACTTGTCTAGGACTCGAGAAGACAAACATTTACATTTGGGAGGGAGACAGTACATGGAACCATTCTAATATCATGTTAAAATTACTGAGTTTTGGTAGTGAAGGAAAAAAAGAAAGAATATAGATTTAATAGTATGAAAATAACATCGATTGATGCCATACGATATGGGTTCATGTAGCTTTCCCGTATATTCTCACAACATTCGTACAACATAACACTAAACATTCCTTTCCAGATAAAAAGAAGATAAATCTTACACCCAATATTTGACTATTGAAGGTAGAAGTCAACAATTATTGTAGCAGAAGTCTACAATTTCCCAGAATTTGTTTTTCTTGCTGAAAAAAAGAAATAGAGAAACTATAAGAAGGTGGCATAATTTACCAGGTAAAAGATGGATAAGAACACTGACAATTTTGTCAACAGAACTGAAAACCAAGCTGCAGCGCCAAACAATCAAAGCCCATGCTAAGGGCCCCTGCAAAAGCTCTTGAATAAGACACAAATTTGACAGATGAATCGTTCTTTAACCATGAAAATAACGTTCTTACCTCAGCAAAAGAAAAACAAACCATGAAAAACTTCTCATCTTTTGAGTAAAAAAGAAGATCAACCAAGAATATTGTATTGGCATAATAACAAAAATCCTGAAACACAAACAATCATGTAGCTCATTAACATTATTAGTACTCTATCCGCATGAAAGTGAGTTAGTAACTAATAGAAATCAAGAAACTATTGCAACTATTTTACTTATTAACACAGGGAAACACAGTTTAAATTGTCAAAGCCCTTGTCTGTAATTACATCTTTTCTAAATGCTCTATCACACATCACAACCATGTTGGTAGTTGGAAATTCGCAATTTAACATTCTTTTTTTAACATAAGAAAGAATAGTAACACGATAAACAAATCTTTATAATGCAACTAATCTTTCATCTTAGTTATTTGGTAATAACTGTAGCATATTCGTAACTAAGGATGTCTCTCCTGTCTAAGACTATACATTCAATCAGATAATTGCGTAATACCTCAACTTGGACCCTTATGTTTTTTGGTGTCGATGGCTATTGCACTCTTATGGCCTCATTCAACTTTAAAAGCGTACTCCTCAATAAACAGATTATAGATCACAGTCACTTATCACAAATGCTTGTGGACACTAACTCAAATTCATCCTCAAAACAAACATAAGATTCCAGAATCAAATAGTGATTCAATCCATCACAAGGTACAGTTCACTTCCAAAAAAAAAAAATTAGATACGTTGGCATACCAGCAGATAGTAATGCCATTTCTTGAACCTGTAGTATATCCAACGCAGAGGAACGAAGATGACGTAGAACAGACAATATACATAGCGAATGTCTTGGGGTCCTGGAAAGAAAAACAGAGTGGCAAAAACTAAGAATCTATAAACAGAAAAATTTCCAAAACGAAGCACATGCATCAATTAGAGTTATCAACTTACTAGCCCCTAAAAGGAAGCAAAACCCCCCAAAACCGAGGACACCAACGAGATGCGTCACCTGAACACAAACGTAAGAATGACCAACAATTAAAGCAGGTTGTTCAATATTGACAATGCAAAGGGTCAAACTCCCCACAATAAACCCATTGGATTTTTCAACACCCAGATGATAACTTTTGCAAAATAATACATTTTGAAACGAAAAGTGAAATGGGAAAACGAAAAAGCACCTTGTTGATGAACCTTTCGTGTTCCTCGGCTTGTTTGGCAATCTTCACAGCCTGTTTGGAAAGCATTTGCTTGGTATGCACAGCTTTTTTGGACAACATCTCCTTCGCAGAGACAACAAAAAACAGAGAACCCACATCGTAAAAACAAAAAAAACAACAACGTGCGGCATACAAAATGAAACAAGGAAATGGATTGGTATTTTACCTTAGATCTGTCTCTGAACCTCTTTGGGAGCTTTGGAGGAGATTCGCCATTGGGATAGTCTGCTGCATCTGCACGGTCTTCGGCATCAGACATTTCAATTTTCAGTAGACAGTGGCGAAGGCACACAGAGAGAGAGAAAAAAGAGTGTGTTGTGTTGTGATTGGAACAATCACAATTGAGGACAAGCAAATCAACCTGGCATCAAAGCTTTTAACTGAAAAATGGAACTTTCTGGTTAATCACTTATTACACCAAACGGTTTCTTTTCTTTATGATTTTTCTTGAAACAGACGTAGTTTTCTCAGCGTGACGTGTAACACAATAATGTTTTAATTCATTACTATATTATCTTATACAATCAAAAATTAAAAGAGATGTGTGTATATATACAAAATTAGTCGGTGGGATAAGAATGTGTGTAGAAAATATTTTTATATGACAGATTCTTTGTATGAATTATTGAGCAAAAATCAATTGTTCTAGAGACCGTAAAAAGTATACTAAAAAACAAGATAGATGTGTATTTTAATGAACTAAAATCATAAACTAAAGTTTTAAATATAAATTAGGTTTTAATTATGTAACTGATATATGTACTTAGGTGCTACTTCTGGAAAAATCCAAGAACATACTTCTAGTCACATACCCATTAAATGAAATAATTTACACGAACCATATTGTGGTTCTATATCATACTAATAATATTACATTTGAATTTAATATTCATTTTGAAATATATATATATATATATATATATATATATATATATATATATATATATATATATATATATAGATAGATAGATAGATAGGTGTAAGCTGACATTAAAAAAATAAGCAACACTTGTTACTGTTCTCACTCTTTGATTTAAAGTATATGCAGTGAAAGTTATTTAATTATATTATATGGATATTTAATTATTTAATAATTATATTAATATTTATCGTCAAGAGTAAAAAATATTTATAAGGTGAATAAATTTTCAATAATATTCTTTATTTGAGTAAATTGATAGTTTCAAATTAAAAGTAGTAAGAGTAGTGAGATGCATTTAAGAAGTCTAAGTAAAATAATGTTTCCATTGTTATATATATCAAATATGTTAATGTTATCATCATCTGTTTTTCTTTTCGTATTCAAATGATTTTTTATTTGAAGAAATGGTGTAAACGTGGTTAAAAAAATTACAATAAATCGCCCAACTTATTCAATTAATTAAGTTGGATTATCTTCACTTCTTTTAGTGTGATCCAATAATATATTATAACTTACATTGTCATGTATTTAATGCGAATTACAAATTTTTTTAAAAGAGATTACTGATGAGTGCTTTTAGAATATTAATTAAGGAATAATTAATGTATATTACATTAAAAACTGAATATTTAATTACATTAATTAAAAAATGCATATAATACATTTTTTAAATACAAAAATATCCTTTTAATTTTTAAACAATAATTTCTTGATACAAAATAAGGACTTTAGAGTTTTTAAAGTTTTTATTCAAATTAATACTTTAATTTTTTTAATTTTAGATATTTAATACTATTTTTTTCTGATTTTTTTGTTAATTTAAATTTTCTTATATTTAATTATATTTAATTTTTAACAATATTAAAATATATTTATTTAATTTTTTTTAATTTTTATTGATAAACATTAAATAAAATATTAAACAAATATATAATATTTAAGGATATTTTTGTCCTTTAATTAAAATAAAATTATATTAATGATTGTTAGATCAAATTTTATTTAACATCATCCTTAAATATATATTTTTGTATTTTATATATATTAATTATTCTTAACTAGAAGTCTTAAGACACGGGTTAATAAGACTTTTTTAAATATTGAATTTAAATATTGAATATAAAGTCAATATCATTGTTTTTAAATGACACTTGTACAATTTTAAAAACTATAATTAAAACTAAAATCTATTTAAGAACCCTTTTATCACATACGTGCACATCAACAATTTTATTCACTTTATGTCAACTTGGTGATGAATTAAAGGTGTAAAGTTAAAAATAAATAAATTAGACACTAAAATACATTTTAAAATATAGAGATGAACATTGAGTATTAAAATCATGGAACATTATATTAGAAGGACAAAGAGGAACTTAAAGTAATGAAAATCTCAAAATATCATAATTTGAGATCAGATAAATCATTGCTGATATAAGTTTAAATATTTACTCTTAAAACTGAGACCTTTTCAATATTTATTTTATTCTCGTGTATAAAAGTAACAAAAAAAAAAGGAAATTTCATTTCATAAACATAAAATAAATTATTGCATTGGTCTAAAAAAGTTATTTCAAGCATTTTTGAAATAAAACATTATATAATGTCTAATATGCACTATGTTTTTTTGTCATTGACTGAAATATATTAAAATTTATAGAATAATGTGACTTTATTTGTTTAATAAATGTTATACATAATAATGTAAATTAAAAAATAACTTCTATTTGATAGTAATAAAAACTTGGCAAAAATGTAGGTTGGAAATTTTGTTGTCCGTATGAAAATGTTGTCTGTTCATGTTTTATTGTTTTTATTGTTTGAAATCGGTAGCGGCAAACGTTGGATCAGGTAACATTGCAACAATCTCTGCTCACAACATCTATGATATGTTTTTTTCTTCCAATGCCCATCTTTAAATAGCTCTTTTTTTGGTATCAAAATTGGATCTTTTTTATTTCTTTCGTTGCAGGTTTTGAGTTTTGCTTCCACCTTCTTCTTGTGATGTTGTCGAACCCCACCCGGTAATCTACCTATCCACTCATCATGTCCTTGTTCCATTTTCGTATATGAAATTCATTGGTCTGTTCTATTTCATTCTATATTCTTTTTCATTAATGTTTCCTTTTTGTTTTTAAATTGAATTCTGGATCATGTAATGTATCATTTGAATTAACTTCTTCTGTTTATCTTTCTGTTGGTATGTGGACGAAAGATAATGTCTAAAGTTGAAGGTGGTAAAAGAAGTGCTGAAGAGAACAATTTGCCATTAAAAGATGTTGAAACCGTAGACAAAGCTCTGCGCAGAGAGAAAAGCTCTTCCAATAATTCAAAATCTTCGAAATCCCAGTTACTTGATCCCAAATCAAAGGCTAAAGATAGCAAAGAAGATGACTTACGTAAGGAGAAGAAGTCTGTATGGAATTGGAAATCATTGAAGGCCCTTTCTCTGTCTCGCAGTAAGAAGTTCAATTGTAGTTTTTCTGTGAAAGTCCATGTGATTGAAGGGTTGCCTTCGAGTTTCAATGATTCTTGCCTGTGTGTGTACTGGAAGAGAAAGGATAAGCTTTTGGTGACCCCTCCGGCCAAGGTGATTCAAGGTGTGGCTGAGTTTCAAGACATTTTGACACACACTTGCTCAATCAATGGAAGTAGGAGTCGACCCCTAAACCCTGCCAAATATGAAGCCAAGCCTTTTCTGCTCTATGCTTCTAAGGCTGGTGCCCCGGAACTTGATTTGGGGAAGCACAGAGTGGACCTCACAAAGTTGCTTCCTCTCACTCTGGAAGAGCTTGAACAGGAGAAAAGGTCAGGGATATGGACTACAAGTTTTAGATTATCAGGAACAGCAAGAGGTGCAGTAATCAATGTCAGTTTTGGGTATCTCATTGTTGGTGACAATACTAGTGCTACCATCATCAGAGACAAACTTTGTGATCCTCATAATGTACTAACTACCAAGAAAAATGGTATGCCTTTGTTGGAACCAGATAAAAAACCTAGTGATGGGAATAAAGATTATTCATCTCAAAATGTAGATGAGGTGAAAGATCTTCATGAGGTGTTGCCATCATCAAATTCAGCTCGAGCCAGCCCAGCGTACATCTCATGTAAAGAATTTGTTGAAGAAAGGAGTTGTAGTCCTCTGCATGGCAAACCTGAACTCGAGGGAAGTAAAGAAAACATCGACCCGATCAAACCAGTTGTTTGTTCTTCATTTGATAATGAAAAGGACAAGGCAGAAGAGAATCCAGGTAATGAGGAAAAAACATGCAGTCCAGAGCACGACACACCTGAAGTTTTTGTTTTTCAACAAAACCTGGACACAGTTACGCCAAATGACCATCCTTTACCTGATTCTGGAATAGAAAATTTCAAAGATTGTGAAGGTAATGAATTTTCTGTCGTTGAAAAGGGCATCGAATTTTCATCAGATGAACTTGTTAAACCAGAGGAATCTACTGGAAAAGCTTTCATTGATGTCTACACAGTTGACAGTACTCGGACCCTTGATAATGCTGGTATTCAAGTATCTTTTCAAGACCATGATAATCAGAATTCCCTCGATGAACTAACCGATAATTCTAAGGAAAGTGTTGTGGTACTTGAATTTTCTAACCGAAAGGATGACTTGCCAACGAAAGAACATCTACTGCAAGAACTAGAATCAGCTTTAACTAGTGTCTCAGAGTTGGAGACAGCGGCAATGGATTCTCCTGTAGCCATGGAAGTCAAATCTGAATATAAGTGGAGAAGGTCAAAAAGCTGGGATGATGTTACAGAATCAGTTGCCAGTGAGTTTTTAAGTATGCTTGGCATAGACAATAGTCCAAGGGGTTTGAGTTTTGAAGGTGAGTCTCCAAGAGAGCTCCTTTTAAGACAATTTGAGAATGAAGTTCGTTCAGGGGGCTTCTCTTTGTTTGATTTTGACATGGGCAGTGATAATGAAGCAGATAGTGGTAATGATTTTTCTTTTGGATCTGAGCATTGGAAGTTCTCTAAGGATACTAAGCCAGCATCCTCAATGCAAGATGCACATAAAGGGAATCTAATTGAGTTTGAGGATGTGAGGAGCAAACAGAAGGTGCGTATGCTAGAACACTTGGAAACAGAAGCCTTAATGCGTGAATGGGGTTTGAATGAGATGGCTTTTCAACATTCTCCTAAAAGAGATCATAATGGCTTAGGAAGTCCAATATATTTGCTTCCTGAAGAGACTCTACCATTACCTCCTCTAGCAGAGGGGTTAGGTCCTTTTCTTCAGACCGAAGATGGGGGCTTTCTACGGTCAATGGATCCCACACTCTTCAGGAATAGTAGAACTGGTGGAGCATTAATCATGCAGGTTTCAAACCCAATTGTGGTGCCTGCTGAAATGGGTTCTGGGATAATGGAGATTTTGCAGGGCTTTGCTTCTGTGGGAATTGAAAAACTTTCCAAACAGGCAAACAAGTTAATGCCTCTACAAGACATCACAGGGAAGACAATGCAACAAATATCAAGGGAAGCAAAGCCAGTCGTGGGGGGAACATACAGGTTTGTCTATCACTTTTTGCAGTGGAAGTAAAATTTGAAATATTTCATTCCCTTCAAATGGTTGAATTTAATTTTGCTCTGCTGTATGTAGGAAATTACATTTGCAGCATAATTTGGTAACACGACAGGATTCTACTTGTGAGCAAAAAGGCTTGAAGGGAATTCTATCTGGTGGACTAATGTCTAATAAGTTGAGTTCAGATTCAGCTAGAGACCACAGAAGCTCGGATCTTGTTCTACTAGCTATGGATAAAATTGAAGCACTTTCACTGGAGGGTTTGAGAGTACAATCTGGGATGTCAAATGGGGATGCTCCATCAAACATCAGTGCACAATCCTATGGGGATATTTCAGCTCTGCAAGGCAAGGGGGCTGGTAATAGAGGCTCTCTTGGGCTAGATGGAACTGCTGCCATGCAATTGTTGGATATGAAAAACAGCAACAGTGATGAATATGACGGTATTGATGGCATAATGGCCCTATCATTAACTCTTGATGAATGGATGAGGTTGGATTCTGGAGAGATTGATGATGATATAGATAACATCAGTGAGCATACATACAAACTTCTTGCGGCCCATCATGCAAACTCGTTTGACTTGATACGTGGGAAGAGTTCAAAGGGGGAGAAGAAAAGAGGGAGGAAATATGGTTTGTTGGGAAACAAATTCATAGTGGCTCTGATGGAGCAGCTTCGTGATCCTCTGAGAAACTATGAGCCTGTTGGGACACCGATGCTTGGTCTTATACAAGTGGAGAGAGTGTTCATCCAACCAAAGCAACAGATTTATAGGCCCTTGTGGAAGGCAGGGAAGGAGAGTGATGAGTGTGAAATAGTGGCGAGGGTGGAGATGAAGGGGAAGAAAGAAGAGAAAAGTAGTGAAGAAGAGGGCATTCCTGAATTCAAAATTACAGAAGTGCATGTTGCAGGTGTTCAGAAAAGGAAGTTTTGGAGCAGTTGGGGACGACGGCGACAACAAGAACAATCTGCTTCACGGTGGTTGATTGCAAATGGAATGGGGAAGAGCTTTAAGAATCCAGTGCTGAAACCAAATGCTCCGATCACTAACACAAACGTGCAACCGGGTGACTCATTGTGGAGCATATCATCTCGTATTTACGGTACACTCACAAGATGGAATTGGTAAAACTAAGAAATCCGAATATCATTATGCCAATTAAAACTATAATGCTTTAAGGAAATGGGTAACAGAATCAATTAAGTGTACATGTCTCGCTTTCTACTCCTTTAAATATATTACTTACCGTAAGTTTATCAAAAATAATTCATTTTCATGGATTTCACATTTTACTTAATGGGTCTAATTTTTTTTAATTTTGAGTTCTTTTATTAATTTTAATTAATAATTAAATGACATGGATTTTTTGCGATCAACACTCAGAACACAAATAGTGGGTGCTTGAACAACTCGAACCTTCTCATCATATGCAATTTTTGCGCAATCCTTTCTTGTAGTTCCAGACAATGGGTTTTTTATCAAATAAAATGACATTATTTAAGAATAGTTTTACTATACAGTATTTTTAATTTATACCATTAATAATGAGACTGTTATTGTAAATTATTTTAGTGAATACATTTCCTTACAATTTTACTCCTACGCTTTGTAACTCCCTTTTTATGTACAGTTTTTTTTTTTATTGTTTTTCTTTTTAAACTCAATCAACTTTATAATTCTAAAAAAACTAATTAATTTTTTAATTACATATTTTTATTTGTTATTATCATAAAAAAATTAACACGTATGTATAAAAAGGAAATACATTTTATTCCGCTAATTTCTCTTATTTCTATCACGTATGTATAAACGTACAACATTATTTTTTTAATACTCACTTTACTGTATAATTTTGACTTAAAATATACAGAAAAATAAAATAAAAAAAGAATAAAAATATATTATACCGAAAAGTAAATAAGGATATAAATTATTATTTTCACTTATTTGGACTAGCGAGAAAAAGAAAACACATTGCATAAAAACAATTTTGTATTAATTAAAATTATCAAATTTAAGTCAAAACAACAAAATTTTTGTTTCATTACTTTTCAACTTTTCATCATAAAACATTCATTTTATAAATAAAAGGAGAAAAGGTACATTTCCCAATCATTTCACACCAATTTTAAAGGGAGAAGAGTACAAAACTCGTAAAAAAAGTCTTCATTAGAATTTTCTTAAACAAATAATAAAAAATTAATACTTCTATTTTATCTTCCCTTTCTTTTTCCACCGATAGCAGTTACCCTATAGCAGAGTGTAAAGGAGATATATACCTTCAAAGGGTGTGGAAGATTGTTTCTCTTCATACTTTCTTCTTAAGTATCAATGGCGCGATGCATGTATCCAGTAATCATCAAACTAATTTATTAAAATCCTATGGTTCAGACTAAATATCATCTCTACTATGTAACCCTTATTCGCGGGCCTTAAAAAATGGTGGAATACTCGGGAGATGTCAAACATTTTTGAAAACGGTTACACGAATAATCATCATCCTAACTCGAACATGTCAGGCACCTGTTAGTTAGCTCAAATCATCGTCAAAATAATCATGCCTTAAATAGGACATTCGAATTTCTACATAAAGAATCACTGAAAGATAAATTAAATAAAAAAGGAATAAACAGCCAGATTTCCCACAATCACTTCTCGGCGTGCATTAGTATGAAAAACATGAACCCATCCACCAAGAACATAGGTATAGTACATACACTACATGTATATATAATATAAGCTCACGTAAATAATGATTATTCTACATGTCATTTGTCAAATTCGATCAGGCACCTAAAATGTAGATGCCGTAATAGTATAGGAAAAGGGTAGCACAAATTGTCTGCGCACCTTTCAAGTTTTGGAAACCACAACCCAATCAAAATTGTTCAATGATATATACCTTGACGTGGGGCAGCATGTCCAAGTAGGAAGCATCTTCTCACAGGGAGCTCTCACGGGCAGCAACTTCAAAGGACAGAAACTGTGTGAATCCTTAGTTAGCCAATTAGTATCATTGAAATAATTTAATGCCAGCCAATCATCTCGCCCCAACATCTGGCAGCAGTATTAAAACAAGTGAGCAAGCACAAAAATAAAAAAATATTGCCAGCAGTGTGCTAAAAGGGGAACAAGTATCGATAGCAACAAAGGATATATCAAGTTAGAGAATAACACAAGGACACAGATCGTAGATACAGGGCCTAAGAAAAAGGAAAAGACAAAAAGAACAAGAAAACTTTCACATCTGAAATACAAAATTGTAAATTATTCATGCAGTGTTTGTGAAAGGTCGGGTCGAACGTAACCCACGTCTTTCCCAACTCACCAGTATTCCTTCACCATTTTTTGCTTTGGATAGTGTGAAAATACTTCTAGTGCCTTGTAAACGGCAAACCAACATAAACCAAGTAAAAGTTATCCCACGCTCTTAACCCATCCATGCTACTGTCCTAGCTTTAAAACACAGCATGAAGGAAAAAGATTACCATTTGCATTTCGCTCCTTTCGCACTGGGGCATGCTGTTCAAGAAATTGCTGAATTGTTCTCCAGTAGTGATCACCACCAGCCAGCCAAGTATCCATATGCATGCCAGTAGGAAACTCCACAAAGAGACACTGATTATTACGAGCAGCTGCCTTAGCATAAAGCATTTGCATATGTGATGGGGGGACCATCTCATCTTGCAATCCAGAGAGAAATAGGATAGGTTGTTTGATCTGCAATGAATATATTCGTAAAAGGAGGTGCATAAACACATGAATCCAGCCAGACACACAGAAGAGTGGGTAACAAGAAAAAAATACAATCGACATTTCCACACATATTGGCACACTCAAGCACAACCAATACACAGGGAGATCCTAAAAGTTTAAAATTAACTTCCATCTAATTGTGATCAAAGAAATCATTATGCCCAAGTGACCTAATTCTAAAGGCAAAACTAATATTTCCAGCATCTCTTACCTGGCCAACAACATCAATAGTCATCCATGGGGAACGTACAAGAAAATTGAGCACTTTAGGACCGTTTGAAGAGCTTCCTCCAATAAACCACTTCAAAAAGGGGAACAAAACTCCAGCCATATCCAATATAGACGTGAATGTATTTTCAAGTATCAGAGCAGCAATCTAAAAACACAGAAAGAAGGTCAACAAAGAATGTAAAGTAAAGGTGAACAAACAAAATTTGTTAGAGATACCTGGCTAAATTTCAGAATAAAAACAACAGCAGATTGCGCAGTATTTTTTTAGACCAGTAATTTTAAAATTAGTTGCAAAATTATTTCTACATAAAAGTGAAGATGAAGCTATCAACTGTTGCAGGGTGAAGCCTTGCTTGAAATTAAATTAATTAGTAAATACAGACCAAATTAATAAAAGTAATATTCTTCATACATGAATAAAAAAATCTAAAAAATATTGACAGGAAAGAAAGGTTCAATGACCATTTTCACAGCTCTTTAAGTTCACTTAACTATTTGAGCGCATACAAAAAGTTGAAGTTAAATTTTTATTCGAAAAAAGATATTTCTCCAAACTCGGTGTCAAAAACTGGCACCTTGAAGCCAGTTATAAGAAATCTTGTTGTGATTGAGGAGCAATAGTGCAAGTAAAATGTGTCATGATAAATATTCCAAAAAATACTGAAGGATGGAATTCATAAATTATTTCACAACAAATAACAATAAGCAGAAGCTTAATACATATAAACTAAAAATTAAGCATACATAAACCTATTCAAGGAAATGACTTTTAGGAGCACTTGAAAAGCAATAATATAATCATAAATTTATAATCCTATTAGTAACATGCAATTTTTCCTTCTGTGTACCATGTGTAAGAGTAATAAAACTGACTTAATCATCTGAAACAAGATAGAGTAAACAAGTTCAGTATTATTTTCTCTCATAATGTTGATAATCATGAAATGATCAAAGAATCTATACATGAAAAAATAAACCTGCAAACTATTTGTGGTTGCGTTATATACCTTGTGAATCAAACAAGCTATAATACATAGTAATACATATAGTATTAACACTCTAAAGAAACATTTATCTGCTGCCAACTGAAATATAGCAAGATATAATTCGCCTAGGAGACAACTGAATCAAAAACTCTCTGAAATTTTACCAAGAAAAACATGAGCATTAAAATATGCACTTTCAGAAGCTGGGTACCTTGTCAGGGTTATTTTTTGTTAGTACAGCTCCAACTGCACCCCCAAGAGATCGTCCAAACACAACAATTCTAGATGTGTCAATATCAGACCTTTGGGAAAGGTGGTCCAATGCAGCCTGGGCACAAGAAGGTAGTAAAATTGAAAAAAAAAAAGACAGCAAATAATTTGAAAAGCAAAATACAAGGAATGACTATTAATCAAAAAGCATACTTGAGCATCCTTTATGATTCCATGTTGAGAAGGATAACCATCACTTGCTCCATAACTATGCAATTGAATCATACATTAGTGCCAATGCAATCAGGTGACATGTGCATTTAGAAGAATGAATATGCAAACACAAAGCAACAAGGAAAAATCATGATTCGGAAGCTAAGGCCAACACATACCCTCGGTAAGAAAGCATGAAAACATTGCAATGTAACTGCTGCAACATTATTCGAACCATTTCAAGACGATGAGCAATATCTAAAAAGATCAGGAGTCAAGGCCTTTAGAAGCACAGTGAGCCTGGTCAAGTAAAATTAAGTGAAAACTATCACAAATTATCTATCTACAATAAGGATACTTCCAGCATTTTCTTGAAAAAACAAAATGGTCGGACCTGTAAATGGAACATAAGAAAGAAGAACTTCATCAGAACAACATCAGAGTACAGAAAAACAACGAATACAAAAAGGAGCATATGCCAAAGTGCAAGTTCATTTATAGAAACCTTGATGAAGTTATTGCACTCTAAATCCTCAAATAATGAGCCTTCACGATTTAGCTCCTTTAAATTGAGGTTTACATTTTAAAAATAAAGTGCAGTTACAATCTCCAATTAGAAAATCAGCAATTGATATTGCAAAGTTGCAACTTTACTTAAGAGGTCTATGCAAGTAGTGGTGTACTTCTATTTTATCAGGGATAAATCTCAGATGTAGTTCCTTAGGTTCTTTTTTTATTCATTACCAAGGAGTATCGCCCCATCGAACACAGAACCTATTTCCCTCAGAGGTTTGACAGGTATTATATTGGTGAGCATCCCGTCTCAGCTTAAGCTTTCTATATTCTCAAGAGTGAGAATCGAACCCTAGCCAATTTGGTACAGCAACGTCAGACTCTCGCCATTCATACCAACCCAAGTTGGTAGTTCCTTGGGTACATTTGGTATTATGCCACAATCACGATTAGCGTTCCGCCTAAGCAACCCGTGAAATTAAGGTTTGCATCAAATGTTAACATAGATTACAAAGATAGAACTCTAATTTTGATTAACACCACCAAAAAATCTATAGAACTGTATCTAAGTTTACCATTTTGGTAAAATCCAATCCGATGGCCTTTTAATCAATAAATGTATATGTACTAAATCCTCCAAAGTGTGCTCAATCTCTTAAAAAAGCTAAATCCTAGGGTTTAAACCACTAAATTCCGCTTAACATCCTAACATTTTTCCTCGATTTAACTAAAACAACGCAGGTAGGTACGGCACGGGAATAGAAGAACTCCACAAAGCTAAACGACAGTAATTGCTCCAACCACAACACGACACGAGATAAACAAAATCTGGAAGGAGCACAGACAATTGGATCAACATTCAGTATAAAGATAATTCAGCTCCATCCAATCCAAAGCAAACAATTCTCATATTTCCTTTGCGATCTACGTTTCTCCCATTCAAGCCACACACTAATGAATCAATTAAACTTGTAAGAAAGCATTAAAGTGACAGTAACAGCAAAGTAGTCGGTAGAAGTTGGATATAAAATGAAATCGGTGAGAAGAGAATGGCGAGGACCTCGGCAATCGGGGAAGAGCTTGATGAACCAGGCGTGGAGGCGAACGCCGTCGGAGGAGCGGAGCCAGATGTCCTCGTAGGTGAGTCTGAGACGAGAGGGATTGATGGCGTAGGACTTGGTGAGACCTGGAAGCACCGGAACATAGACGAGCTTCTCCTGAAACGCCACCAGCAATGCCATACCTGCTACCACCAACCCTCCCACGCCGTACAGCAAGATGTTCACGTACGAAACCATTTTCTCTCTCACTCACTCTGATCTTCGCTTTGCCTCAATTCTTGATTCGAACTGGCATCACAGAAGAAGAAGAACAAGAAGAGAATTGAAGTGAGTGAGGGTGAGAGTGACTGGGATTGGGATTTGAGTTTCAAAATTGGGGAACCTTTCTCTTTTCTCTTTCTCGGGAAACACCGAGCCAATACGAAAAATACCTATGACTTGTTTTAACATCGCATGCCCATGGATTTCATATTTATGTCATACCATCACTATACACATATATACCATATCATTAGTGTTACTTTACCCATTTCAGACCATGTCGTGTATATGTATGTTATGGAATGGGAATGGATCCTTTTCTTTTCCGTCTTTGACCTTTTCCTTCTGCACAATAATAGTCAATTGTTTTATATTCTTTTTGAAAACTTAAAAAATCAGACTTCATTTTGTTTTTCACCTTAAATTTGGATTAAGTTGTATTTTGTTTTTTAAAATTTGTAATATTTCCTTTTAACTTAGTCCTATAAAAGAATCTTAAATTTAATCAAATCTTTAAGTTTACATTTTTCTTCTCCGGTCTTATAAGACTTTTTAATAGCAAATGCGAAATAAATTGGTTAGATTAAATATATAATTTGATTATAGCAATAAACAAAATAATATATATTATAAATATATATTATTTATTTATTTTAAATATATATATATATATATATATGTATATATAGAAATAAATATTATTCGGTTACATTGTGGATTTTTTTTAAAAATGTGAGGTCATAAGTAGATGGCAATGAGTGTGACAAGACAAATTTCAAATTTTATATTTATATTTTAAATAAATAATTCATTCATATCCTCGCATTTATATCTAAAAGATATTAATACTTTATTTCGCCATCGTCTATAATAAGGATATATTCTAATCATTCATTTCCGTTTTTAATATTAATTATTTTTTATAAAACATAAAAAAATACGATAAAAAATATATCGCAATTTTTCCAAATATTTAATATAAAAACACGTATTTTTATTTTCTAATGCAAAATATTTAGAAAAAATACAAAATTTAAATTAGAGTAGTTTGATAAAAATGAAAAAGTCAAATAAAATATCATAATTATACATAAATGACAACTTAAATATTAATTAATTTTTGAAAGAAAGTTAAGATAATTTAAAAAATGTTAAAAGAAATTCAGGTTTAAATATATTTCAAATGTTTATTTCTTTTCCACAACCAAATCTCTTTTTTATATACTAATAAATATTAGTCAAATATGTTTTAATTTTTAAACTTTAACAAAATATTAAAATTTTGTTTTTTTTTTAACTTTAATATATTTTGATATTCGAATTTTTTTTAACTTATAAATATATTTTACAAACTTTGAAGTAAAGATATGTCATATAGTGTAAACAACATTCAAATGTAGCATAAAATACATTTAGCATGTAAAAAAAAATTAACATAATTAGATTAAAAAAATTACATTCATTTGTTTATACAATTTAGAGACTAAAATATATTAAAGTTTCAGATAGAGAAAATTTTCAAATTCACACAAAGTTTAAGGATTAAAAATGTAATTAATCCTAAATATTATCATGCATAAGTTGAATGAAATGACATAAACATAATACTCAAACAATATAGTTGGTGCTCCAACATGGTTTCCAAAAAATTTCGTGATGTATCATACAAATATCGCTCTATGTGAGAGTGTGTGATACATTTTACTAACTCTCAAGCATTGGTGGTCTTGAGCACCTATTAACATTTGAAGAGTTTTTATAATTTATTATATTCCATTTATATTCCTATGAACAAATGGACGTTGTTCAAACGTTGAAAAGTGTCCTATAACGATCGAAAAGTTAGATGAATCTTTTATGAATGATCGATCACTTACACATGAATAAAAGAGTAATATATATGTATATAAGGTTTGATACCTTAAATGGGTAATTCATGCCACCATGGGTGATGTAAGGATACTCACTTTAGTAACAGTTTTTTAACACCCATAAAATTTTGTACATTTATTTTCACCCAAAAAAAATTAAAGATATGTCACTTTTCGAGAAGTCTTGGATAATATCTTGGATAATATGATAAACATGACACTTACTTAGCAAAGGATCTTCTAATTTCATTGTTGTCTAGTCCTACAAACATAACTTTAGGTGATGAGAAATTTATGTATGTATGAGTCTAAGTTTCATATTTAATCAATATGAAGAAAATTAAACACCTTATAAGAAAGAAAACTCATAAACCTATTGTATTCAGATCTTGGGTTATGTGAGTTTAACTCATATCTTATTAGTATCATATCTCTCTAATGAATTCCCTCACAAGACTCATTTATGACATATGATTTGATGATTTGTCTTGATGACCGATTCAAATGAATATAATATATGTGAAGAACCAATGTAAAAATTCTATATCAAAAGTCTTCATTACAAATATTCGAGACAAACATGTCTCGTTATGATAAAATGATACTATAAAATGTTCGGAATGATATATTAATATAAAAGAGACTCATCATTGAAGAGAGATTACTAAAAATTTAATTATAAATCTAAGTCTCTTATTAAATAAAATAAAAAAAAATTATCATCTTATAAACCCATAAATTTATTCTTTTAAAACTTTGAACTTTGAGTAATGATAATTTGGGTATTGTTAATTTTTTATGTGATAATTGATCTCTCAATGTTAGATCTCCTAAATAAATCTGTCAAAAGACCCATTAAGTTTTGATAACGTCAAGTATTATCTCACGAGAAACTGGTTTTGAAGGTATATTTGTTCCAAAAGAAAAACCAGTAAAAGAAATATTGAAGCTACAAATGCTAAATTTGTATGTGTAATAACTGAGTATAGGTGCTGGTGAAATATGTATAACATAAAATTTAAATAATCAAATGGCGTAATTGAGGCTTTTCATGTAATAAAATCCGTATGAAATATTTTGATTGTAATTTTCAAAATGACACATTTAAGTTTTCCTTTTTGCGTACAATAATTTAAAATGTGAACAGTCATTTAGATCGTTTCTCTCTTTTGAAAAAAAAATAACGAAGAATGAATATAAAACACTTATCATGCTATATTTAAAATCCATATATTTAACAAAATAAAGTGTTATAATACATGGTAAATGATAAACTATGACAAACAAGTAACCAAAAACTAAAATTTTATTACTTTAATTTTTAATTTCCATAATAATATAATAAATTATTCTATTTAATAATTTTGTCAAAATTATTAAATGGAGCAATTTTTTATATTTTTATCAAAGTTCTAAAAATAAAGTAACAAAAAATTTAAATTTTTTTACCAAAAATAATTATTTGTTTTCAAAATATTCTAAAAATGCGAAGAATACGATATGTGTAAATGAGTAATAAAAAGTTATATTTTTCAAGGACAAAGTTCAACAACGGAAGCAAACAGAAGCAGTAGAAACTTTAAATACATGGTAAAAGCAGTAGCAAAGGTCCGAATGCTAATGCAGAGTGATCCAGAAGAAAACATGAAACGCGGAAAGTAAAGTGAATAATAAGCCAAGGATGATTTGCCAGACCAGTGAAGTTGATTTTTTTTATCAGTTCCTCCTCTCTCACCGGCCAACAGAAGCACATTGCCGAGTTCCACCACCAAACGTGAGTCCACCACTGCATTGTGATGATCCACCCATGTTAGAGGAGTTCCCCAGGAAGTTGTGTTCGGGCTGCCTGAAATTCAGACTATTACTAGACATGGTTGTTAAGCCAGAGATGGCTGTAAATGTGATACATGCATTTTCTGCTGTCCTTGAGTTATGACTTTCCACCTCTGATGATGCATCTTTCTTTTGGCCTGAGTGGCTATTATTATCAACATGTTCTGCATTAGACTCCTGCAGCTGCTTGGCGCTCAGAAACCGTCCACCAGACCCTCTAACCCTCTTCAATGCGTGACGGTGCCGAGATTCGTGAAGATATGGCTGCACCAGTCCATTGCCAAACATTTTTTTAGTCAAAAAAAGAGGTACAGTTTTGCCATAGGAAGAGTTGGAACTAGTTATGCAGCATACCTTACGACTTTTGATGAGCTTGTTTTGAGCCTCAAGCTTTGCTCGAGACTGTCGCCTTCTGAGTATACCATGATATTGTTTAGCATTCACATAAATGGGGCCATCTTCTGCAAGCTCAACAGGTAATGCAATTCTGGTGGATGCTAATCCCACCATCTGGGGTATCATTTGGGGTTGATTCTGATAAGTATAAGAGACAGTGACATCATGTTAAATTATTATGCTGTGAAAGAAAAGTGCACTAAAATCTCATCTGAATGAAGACCATGATGCATTATAAAGTGTAGTTGAGGAAACTTACAATAGCCTGTGGTCCATAAGCAACTATTGAACTGCCAAAATAAGGATCACCACAAGGATAAGGAGTATGGGCCTGAAAAGAGGGAGAGAAAAATAGCCAGTTAATGACTGAAACTTCAAGCAGTAAATCCATAAACAGTAACTTCACATACCATTGAATGACTGAAATCAACTTGTGAACAATTGTACATAGTAGGATCAGGATGATTCGACAAGAAGAATGGCTTCATTTAACCTTCCACATGGCAAATTCCTAGATCTTGAACAGACAGAGGAATGGTTTCAAGGTAAGGCAAGGAATATCAAATTATACAAAAGAACGTGCAAGTATAATGCATGATACACATTAGAGGAACAAAAGCATGGGAAACAACATTTTTACACTTCTAAAGCAAGATAACAAGACAACGCTTGAGCGCAAACAAAAAAAGAATATATTTTAATCTCAAATCAGCAAGTTTCCAAAAAGAAAAACAGAAAAAGAAAAGTAACTTACCATATGTGTATGATTTATAAATCCGAATCATCATAGAGTACAAATGAACCTTACAGTACATGCCATAGAACTTGATGTCTCCATTCTCAATTATCAGGTAGAACTTCTACTCAAAATTGAATGGAGAACTCATTACTTCAACCAAAGTAAGACCAACTATTATAAAACTTTAAGAGATATTTTATGTGCTCAAGTATTTTCTACAACTTATCATGTTAAAAATCTAAGGTGTCGATTTTATCTATTTGAAAAATAATGTCCAGAAGGATTGATTGATTCCCAAGACAAGTGGGAGTTGGGATTCCAACCTCCACCATGGAAATTATTCACATTTCAAGGTAATTCTACAAATCCCTAAGTCTCTAACAAAATATCAATTATGCCCACACCTTATTACCATCACTGCCACTACAGACACCTCTAAGCACAGTGGTCGACTCCCTCATAAATTATTACATTATACCATTGCCATAACATAACTACATTATTGCAGCATTTACTTAAATCAAATTTATTAATAAGACCGGTACAGCTATGGTAGGTAATTCACAAAATTTATATCAGACTATTATAAAATGGATAATTCTTAACAAAAAGTATTCTATTATAAAATATAGCTTACCATTTCTTGAGTAGAATAGAATGTATACAGTATTGCAGCCTTAGTTCTCAAAACCTTCAATCATATCCTACAAAATCAGTATCTTGTTAAGCAAACAGTTAAGAAGTCTCAAAGAACATTCTTATTTACAGAGGCATATAGAATACAAAGAACCATATAATGACTCGGATATATAAGTATTATTAAGTAGAAAAGCATACGCAACTTCAAAAACTCTCAATCTCTACCTCTTAGTCTTGATCTTGGACAAAGAGGAAGTACAATTCACCAGATAGAGGTTTACACCCACACAATGTACATTATAAGAAATATATCCTTCTGAAACTAAAGAGAATATGACTGTTAACAGGGTCAGGTAACCTGCACCCAAAACGACCCGGCCCAAACAACATGGCTTGGGAGCAAGAGTTGCGGAGGGTCAGATCCAACCCGATCCATTCAAACTCAATGTTGTTCAGGTAACAGGTTTTATTTTTAACCCGTCAACTCAATGACCATTGACCAGACAAGTTGATGTACCTTTTAATTATTATTTATACATAAATATCTTTACATTTATTTATCATTTTAAATCCAACACAATATTTAAGTTTTGTGATTATATATTCATGTATAATAGACCGATTGAACACAACCCATCATCCACATGTTGATTACCAGAGGGGTTTGACAGAAAAAGAAAATGAACAATCCCGACTCTGTTTTCATCAGTTTGGATAATGAAATTAGCAAAATTGGACCCAACCTGACCCGTTTACACCCTACCCTACTGAAAAGAGAGACAAATGATATATAAAGACTCTGGGCAAGGGGCATTTTTGTTTATGGAATACCACATCAGAACCTAAATCACGCAAATGCATTAACAAAAAAAAAAGACTATTTTGCATTCAAGATAGCACATAACAATCCGACACAAACAAACCCAAAGAAGCATACATAACAAGACAGTCCAAAATCACTGGATCACATTATAATCCAGACAACAGAGAGACCAATAATGAAAACAAAAACAGAAAACACATCACAGCTCAACAATTTTTGAGTCAGTTGACTCTTTCAGTAAACACACAAGAAGTAAAAACAGCATAAACGGTAGTCCAGATCTAGTTCACAAAAACTTGTGAGTACTGAGCAGTGACCTTAACAACAAAAGCTGACCTCAAACTCCACATGCAAAAGTAAAAGAGCAAACTTGAAATCACCACTAGGATCCCACAAAAAATAAATAAAGGAAATTCCATAACAAGAAGGTCAGAAGGAAGGAAGCAATGAAAAAGGTGGCTGGTGGAGACAGGATAAGGCAGAATAAATAAGAGAAATAAACAGTTAGAGAGAGAGAGAGAGTGAGAGAAAGAGGGAACCTTTGGGATCTAGTAAGGTGAAGCAAAGAGAAATAAAATTGTCGGTTGAAATCGAGCATGTCTCCTCTGTGGAAACCCTTTCACAGTTGAGGCCTTCTCTCCAATCCTCTCTTCTTTCTTGGTTTTTGTTGTTTGTTGTTTGTTGAAGAAGAAGAATACAGAACAAAGCCTCCATAAATACACACTCTCTTATGTTTCCTTCTCTCAGTGGGCCCACCCACACCCTTCCTCAACCCTTGGGCCTTGGGCCTTCTTCTTAGGCACTCACCTCTCAGCCGCCCTTCACTGTTTCTCATACCTTCCCTCACGCGCACCTATTCCACCTCCTCCCTCACGCGCTCCACCTATCCTACTCCAACGAACGACTAAGTCCACGCTCTACTCCGCGCGTTCTTGTACCAATCCCAAAAGTATATCCCAAGTTTCTTACTCATCTTCAACACTCTAATTTAACTACACTCTTTAATAATCTTTCATTGCACCAAATAATATATCAAACATTCAATTTTATTTATTTAAGACATTTATTGAATTTCATTTAATGTCATACTTTCCTATTATATTTATTTTTTTCAATTTTTATGTTGTAGTCTTCACCTAAAATACAATGTATTGTACACATAGTTTTATTATAAACATAATAGGAAAACGCATAAAATTTTACAAAATTGATGATAAAATATGAAAAACTTTACAAGGTAAATTTCATTTAATAATTACGGTTGATTAATAAAATTTTAATTAAGCTATATTTTAACAAAATTTTTAAAAAAGTAATAATTTTTCATTATTCACTTAATCAATGAATTCGGCCGTTTACAAATGAAATTCTTATTAAATTATTTTTTAAAAAAGTTATGCATATTCAACAAATATATAAGTGTGTGTGCCTGTATATTTTCTAACTGTATGTAAATAGATTATCATGAAAAATAAATATGAATTTATATAAGGGGAATCCACTCTTTTCATGAAAGGTACTACACCTGTAAATATAATAGTTACATTTATTATAGAATTTAGTTAATATAATACATTATAAATATAAGGTACTTCAGCAATAAACTTGAAAATGTTCCACCATTTTCATCTGTGACTATGGTAAATGATGACAATAAATCCCTAATTTGCGACCTTTCTGTGCATGATTCTTTAATTCCGGTAAACAGAACTTTTGGTGTTTTTTAATTTTTTTTATGCTTGGTTAATGATGAAAGGGGTCGTTATTGGATGCCACATGGTAATTTATTTTAATTTTGTTGAAACTTGAAAGACATAGAATAATTAATTAATATATGGGTATGGTGGATTAAGCTTATCTTAAAAAGGAGAAAGAAATGTTATATTAGGGAGATGAAGTTGATCCTAATGGGATTATGTCGATATTTATTATTTTAATAAGAAAAGATTAGCGTTTGGTAACGCCACCTTTTCCCCGCTCTCACTTCTCATTGAGTTATCTTCTAAATAAATAAAATTGGTTGTGGATAAGGTTTCACATTCTAAAAGAGAATCTATACTAAAGTTTCTCTATTCTTTGGAAACAAAGAAAGACTAAGTGCTAAAATGTCGGTAGAAGGAATTAGATAATTTAGACAAACAACAACGTACGAGCAAAATATCACAGTAGTGTAGTGAATCATTTTCGTTTTTGTTTTGTTTTGTTTTGTTTCTTATGAGGAAAAAAAAAATATTAACGCAAAAAGTAAAGTTAACTTTCCCTTTTCAAAATAAAGGATAAATACGAGAGAATCCAAAGATATAAACCACAAGTATAAAGAAAGAATGATGTAATAAAAAAAAAAGTAAAACATGGAGGATAAGTGATACATACTTTTACTTGATCTGGCAGAGGGAAATGATTCTTGGTTAGCCATAACTGGACAGATATTGATATTCTTGTGATGGGAGAGCCAGCTAACGGAAAAGGATGAATAGATTTTAATTTTTTTTTTCTATCGTGTGGAGTATGATATGATATATTTTCTTAATTTGTGAGTAGTAGAGCTTAATACTGTGTGAATACACTTATTTATCTTCGAAAAAAACAACACATTTCTTTACACTTTTGAAGATGGGGTTTTAAATAGCTAAGAATTATTTACCTAAAACTAAGATAAAATAAAATATATTAGGGGTAGTAATATTTTTGTGGAGTAGTGAAATACTATAAAAATTGTCAACATTTTTATTAATGTCAAACAAATTGATGAATATTTGCTAAAAGAACATTTGATATAGAAGAAAATAAACAAATACGTCTAATTGAACAATAGTTTTGTTATCCTTACAATTTAAAGTTGTTAATTAAGCATAAGCTAATATTTCTTTTGGTAAAAAAGGAAAAGATGCTAACATGATCTTAGAGTTTTGCTATAAATTGGATTTTATGAAGTATTTCATTAAATGTGAAGATAAGGAATCGATTCAATGATGTTTGACATGATGAATAAAAATTGGTAAAACCATGTACTTGTGGTTTATAAGATCACAAGCGAATAGTTTATCTTTTTGTTGATCTTATCTGTAAGATCCAGGAATGACAAATCCAATGTTAACTATTAAATTTAGCTAGGTTTTTTTGTGTGTTGCTTTGGGTCTTTTTGCTTTATGATTGCCTTAATCAAGTAATATATATTTCATATTCTTCATATTATCAATAACAGAAAATGATTTTCGTCTGCAATCTTCTTTGTTTGTTTCTATATCAGCTAAATCAGACTCACGCTTGACTTTGCCGCAAAGCTTCTAAATCATTTTTCCCTTTACCAACCCTTTCTTTGATTATTGTACTCTGCTAAATGACAAGAATCGTACATGGGCTCATAAAATGCTCAATCTTTTCAATTTTTTACCGACAAGAAAAAGTAGTCTGCTGCGTAGAAAAAAAAAATAGTAGATTGAAAACGGGAGCAGAACAACACTAATACTTGACAATAATAAAATCAATGAATGGAATAACAAAATTATCGTCAAGCATGAATCATGGACCTAAAATAAGACACTGGTACTATTTTTTGGGGGGATGGGGATTGTAAATAGATTCAACACTCCCAATCCGACAAAATTCTATGGCTAAAATCCCAGTAAGCAAGTTGCCGTTCATATGCCACTGGTATATCAACTCCGGAGCTCATACCATCAGCCCCGTCTTAAAGCATAGTAGTTGAAGCAGATAGATAGGGTTCTATCGAGTACCTAAGTATTGATGTGATGAGATGAATCTGGCCAGAAAAATAGCAACAGAAAAAGTTACTCAGATAATTGTCAACACAGAAAACAAGTGAAAATGTCAACTGGAAAAACCATACGTTAAAGATAAAATATTTTCTTCATCTTAGACTCTACTTATCAGAAAGTCACATTGGACTCACAACTAATGCAAGTGAAGTCAAGCCCTGTTTCAGAGGGAAAGCTCTCCCGGTAGTTATTGTTTCTGTTTAGGTAAATTTCTGCTTAAGTACTAATAGAAGAAGGAAATAAGAAGACAGAATATATAGAACTTCTCCCATCAACTAAAGTCTGGTTCAACATACCAACTTTGGAAAAGTTAAATGAGAAAGCTATTATGAAAGTTAAGTGCACAAGTATACTTAAATTTGTGAGTAATTTTACCTTATTTTGTTATTCTGTAAGTGTTTATGAAGAGGACTAATCAAACAGAACCTTAGACCCATAGATATTAGTAGTTAAAGTTAACAAATTCACTCCACTTTTATATGATTCTAAAGCCAGAGATTTTTTATATCTATAAACTGGTCAAGTTCCATCAGCGTATGAAGAACATAAAATGTTGAGAGCAATAATTTTAAAAACTAGACAAACCAATTAGTCGAACTGGATATTCTGTAGTTCAATTGTGGTTCAACTACAAATTCAACCATTTGAACCACTACATAACCAGTTCAATCTCCGGTACATTTTATAAGCCTTGATCCAAAACATTGTTTGGACAAGTAATTTCCACATGAAAATGATGAGATGGAACACAAACATCTTCAGTGAATATCACAAGCATCAAAATAAATGCGGATTCGAAGGTTACCTAACCTTTCACTTAAGAATGGGACTGGAAAATTGAACTATTTACACTATGCTTGGGCCAAGACCAAGGCCAGGGAGTGAACTTACCAGTTACCACGTGAATCTAAAGATCCAAAATTATCTTTTCAGACCATTTGAAAATTTCGGAGTGCACTCTATCCCCACCTAAGTCCTCCCCAGAGGCTCCAGCTGCTACTCGTATAATATCTTCAAGCAATGCAAAGTTACCCAATATGTCAACATGAGCGCCACTCTGAGTTCCCCTACCTTCTAGAAGATTAGCCGGAGGCGCATGATCATACTCCCTTATGAATGTACGGATTCCTGAAGGATTAAAGCGGGTTCTTCCCCGCCAACCTTTCGCACACATGAAACCAGCACTTAAAACAGGAACAGTTTCATCGCCATCAGAACTGTAAACTCCATCCCTAAGACATGAGTACTCATTTCCACCATTTGCTGAGGTGTCAATCTGAAATGGAATGTGGCATTCAGATTGAGGAGTTAACTTGTAGACATATGCTCTTTCTGTAGGGATTCCAACTCCATACATAGAGTAAATCTCCATATCTGGAGCATTTGGTAATCTGTAGCAGCAGAAAAGAATATTAAAAATAACACAAATCCCAGGCAGGAATAGTTAAAGCAAAAATCCATTAGTTCTACCAATCCAAGTAATAAACTAATTACACAGTGCTGAAGAGCTATGCAATGGTAGAATTATTTTGCACAAATCACAGGCAGCAGGAAAAAATATTAGAAGAGTACAACTCATTATTAAAAAAATATCTAGAGCATTTGGTAATCTGCAGCAGCAGGAAACAATATTAAAAAAAATACAAAACCCAGGCAGGAGTTCTTGAAACATTATATTTCAAATATAGCATGATATGAAATTATTGATAATAGTTAAAGCAACAATGCATTAGTTCCACTAATCAAGGTAACAAAATAATTACACAGTAGTGAAGTGCTGCGCAATAGCAGAACTCTTTAACCCC